>ERZ808051.60-NODE-60-length-144832-cov-7.493344_pt1 | contig 144832 bp, 128 predicted proteins | sample MGYA00380199_ERZ808051 | MGnify/ENA primary metagenome ERZ808051 (study PRJEB31490, sample SAMN06133391) | mouse gut metagenome | isolation source: J11 | host: mice | place: China: Chengdu | collected 2015-05 ... | reverse complement strand
TATCTTTCACGGAATACCCTACATTCTCAAAATTGCCGGACATATTCTTCTGGCGGTAGAGATAATACGGCTCCATAGCCATAGCACGAGCGCCGTCCGCTGCGATCCGCATTGTCTCTTCGGTATTGTTATAGGCGGTAATACCGTTTTCTTCAATCCACTTATGCAGACCGGAGGCCCTTTTTACCGCAAGCGAATGCACGGTCAGGGAATCCGGCGTCATCGCGAGGATTGACTCTATTGTCGCTTCCACATCCTCCTTAGTCTCTCCTGGCAGCCCAAGGATAATGTCCATGTTGATATTATTGAATCCTACTTTACGCGCCAGTCGGAAGGCATCAATCACCTGCGCCACCGTATGCTGTCTGCCGATCAGCCGAAGCGTCTCCTGTTTCATCGTCTGCGGATTGACAGAGATTCTCGTAACCCCATGCCTGTAAAGAACACGCAGCTTATTCTCCGTGATACTGTCCGCCCGCCCGGCTTCCACCGTAAATTCCTGCACGGTACGAAAATCAAAAGTGCACTTAAGCTTTGTAAGCAGCCTGTCCAGTTCGTCCGCAGACAGCGAAGTAGGCGTTCCTCCGCCGATATAAACAGTGTCCAGTATCTTGTCCCGATACATTTCCGCCACCGCGTTCATCTCCTGCTCAAGCGCTTCCAGATAATCTGCCACCCGTTCTTTCCATGCACTGATCGGATAGGACGTGAAGGAACAATACAAACATGTCGTCGGGCAAAAAGGAATCCCGACATAAAGGCTGTACCCGTTCTCATAGTGAAGTCTGCTTAGGATTTCTCGTTCCCTTTCCGCAATTTCTATCCCCAGTGCAATCTTTTCCTCGCTGACAAAATGCTTCTCCCGCAAATATGCCGCCACTTCCTGTCTGTCCGCTCCGTTTTCCAACATTGTCATGGCAATCTTCGTGGGACGTATTCCCGTCAGGTTTCCCCATGGAAGCGAAATACCCGTCTCTTCCTGCAAAGCAGTATACAAAAAATTCTTAAATTCATTTTTGTACTCGCCGGCATCGACCTTGTCAGTGTTACACCATGTGTAGATATGCGGTTCGTTTCTTTCCACATTATGTAAACTATCATGAATGATAAACTTCACTTCTGCACTGCCAAACTCCAATTCCATCGCCGGCGCAGTCTCTCGTACTTTCTTATCTTTCACCACTGATTCCGGCGTCAGGACTTTCAATTCCCATCCGGGATAAAATGCTTTCACAAGTGCGTGGATATCATATTCATATTGTGCCTTATTGCTCTTTATAATCTGCACGATGCTACCGTACCTTTCATAAACCTTCTATTTTCTTTGCACACGGGCTGTATATACAGCCCGGCAATAAAATATTCATCCTATAAAGCTCTGATCAACCGAATGTAAAATGCCACCGTCTTAAGCATTGTATCCACTGGAACCCTCTCATTGTTGCCGTGAATCATGCCCCGCTCTTCTTTGGATAGCGCCATTGCCGAAAATTTATAGATACGGTCGGTAATTCTGCTGTAATGTCTGGAGTCGGAACATGCCATCATCAGATACGGAGATACGATCGCATCAGACCAAGTAGTGTGAATCGCGCGTTTAAGTGTCTGCCACTCCTCGCACTGCGTGTCAGAATATCCGGACGACTCCATCGCATGTTGTATATTGATTTCAATCTTATCATTACCGATTACCTTTCGCAAATACGACACTGCGCTCTCCGGCGTATCGTCGCCGAGAAGTCTCAAATTCATTCCCACGGATGCCACGGGCGGAAGCACATTGAATGCCTTACTTCCTTCCATCTTGGTCACGGCACAGGTCGTCCGCATCATGGCGTTTAATTCTCCGCCGGACTTCTTGCAAACCGCGTTTAACACCGGCAGAAAACACCACAAATTGGCAAAAATCATTTTCATGCCAAAACCGGAATGTCTTCCGAGCGTGTCGAACATCTCTCTGACGGGTTTAGTAAACTGGGCCTTGAAAGGATGCTTCTCAACCTTCACTACAGCCTCTGAAAGCTGACCCAATATTGTATGCGGCGGAGGCGTTGACGCATGACCGCCCTCGCTCTTCATGATAAGTTCCACATTCATCCCGACTTTCTCGCCAATACCGACCACGGCGCACGGTTTATTCACACCGGGAAATACTCTTTCCACTACGGCGCCGCCTTCATCCAGTACAAACGCGGGCTTAATGCCTTTTTCCTCCAGATAGGAAACGATTGCCGGACAGCTTCTGCCCTCCACTTCCTCATCGCCGGAAAAAGACAGGTATAAATCTTGCTCCGGGCAGAAATCTTCCGTCAAAAGCTGCTCCATGGCTTCCATCACACCGCACAGTGTTCCCTTCGTATCCAGCGTACCTCTTCCCCATATATAACCGTCTTCCACAAGACCGTCAAACGCCGGCTTGTCCCAGTCCTTTTCCTCCACCGGAACAACATCATAATGAGACATCAGCACCCTCGGCGCATCGCTTCGTGTTCCCTTCATGTGATATAACAGTCCGGTGTCTCCGATTTTCTCCAAGGCAAACGCCTTATGCACATTAGGAAATCTCTCCTGTAAAAGTTTCTGAAACTTCTCGAATTCATTCCAGTCAATCAGCGATTTATCCTGATAAGAGACTGTCCTGCACCGAATCATATCGGACATGTCTTTCACGATTTTCTCTTTATTCAGATTCACTTGCTCTTCTACAGTCTCCGGCTCAGGATAGGGCTTAAAAAGCGCCGTCCTAATCAGGATCACTGCGATAAATACTGCGATTATCACTAAGATAATCGTCAAAATTGTCATTCCCGTCATTTGTCTGCTCCTTTTCCTATCTATGAATCATGTCTTACACTTCGTTCTTTCAATCTATGCAGCAATGCCGTCTCAAATCCAGTTCTTCTTATACATAATCCGCGCCGCCGCAAGCGAAATCAACGCGCCAACCGGCACAAGCGCGCCAACTGAACCGGCCAGCGAAGGAACCATCAGGAACAATGCAATCATGAAAACAAGCGGTGTAATAGACAATTTCCAGTTCCTGCTGATATATACGACTGCCAGTCCGCCGAACAAAGCCGGAAGAATATTGTCAAACGCCGGTTTTAAGACCGAAGAGTTGAGCACCGGTGTAAGCGCTGACAAAAGCAGTACACCGACCGCGATGACCAGCGTGGTGACGATGGAACTGGTTGCAATCGCCAGTGTTGAGATGACTTCTCCTTCTTCCGAACCCGGCTTCACCTGCGCATTTTCCATAGCATTTAACGCCGCAGGCGCCTTAATATTCGTAATGTTCCCCGTCACGAATGCAAGATAGGAACCGCCCGTTCCGAGCATTGGACCGTAAGTAAACACTTCAATAACCGCAACTGTCCAGAAAATCGGCGCCACACCGAGAAGTCCTTTTAATACCGCCGTCCCCTCCGGCCATGCGCCGTAGTATAGGCAGATGGCAACCGGCACCGACAACAGCATAAAAAGCGCCGTCACTATCCAGATACGTCCGTAAAAATGTGATTTATCATTATATGTTGTATTCATAGAATCTCCTTTCCTAACCGATAAGCGGCGTAATAATTACGGCAAATATCATCGCTAATATCATGCTGATTGACAGCGCGTATGTCTCCAGCCACTTCATTTTGCAGACTTTGATCAGAATCCCGCAGATTCCCATCATCAATGCGGAAAATAAGAGTACAAATATCGGAATCCATCCCGCAAGACCGTTTCTGACGTCCGTGAAGACCATACCCAAGAATGCGGATATCATACCGAGGAATAAAGAGGTCATGAATAAATCGCCCCATTTACTGTCCTTATTCTTAATCTTCATGATTCCGCCTTGTATCTTCTTAAGGAATAACGGAATCATAATCATGCCCGGAATGATTCCCAGCGTCATTACCCATGCGATTGCCGTATATGCCTTCGCATCCGTAATCGTATCCGCCAGCGACAGCCCCAATGCCGTCGCAGTAGACGTAGCCGCCGGAAGCTCATATGTAATAGCGCCCACAACACTTAACCGAATCCAAGGAAGGGGAATGCCCAGAAACTTTGACAATGTTAAAATTCCAAGTAGAATCGAAATCGCTGGTGCAATCGTAAAGACAGCCGTAGACAAGATCGTCTTCCTAAGCTGCGCCTTATCCATACCAATCTCTGCACCGTGTCTGTATGCACGCACTAAGAAAAACACTGACTGTGCCACCACAAAAGCAATGACCACTGCCGCCACCGTAAATAGAAAACTACTGTTTGGATCAAAACTCATAACAACCTCCTTATTCGTATGGTAAAATTTCTTTTTACTGCGTAAATGATACAGCAGAAAAAACCGTCCATAACAAACATTTTATTCTATAATCGGATTGTATGCAATCCAAAATCATCATAAAAAATCGAGCGCCCGCGCGCTCGATTCAGAGAATGCTTCGCATTCTCCTCGAACTCCACCACGATTACAGCTATTTCCTATCACACAAATCAAAAGACGCTGCCTACGCAAGCGTCCATTGAGCATCTATATATTATTTTTTAGTGTGCTATGTGACAATCCGTATCGCTTCTACAATGTTACTATAAAATATCCATTTTCTTTCATTTGCCAGCCCCACTATGCATATACCATTTCCTCTGCGCCTGCAACAATTCCCGGAACTTTCCGTCCGCTGCCACCAACTCATTATATGTCCCCATCTGCACTAATTTCCCTTGTTCCATAACCATAATCCGATCCGCTATCTTGGTCAGTCCGATTCTGTGTGTGACAAGTAATGCTGTCCTTCCTTGAGCCAATTCCGCAAATTTCTCATACAGCTTTGTTTCCTCCAGCGGGTCTATAGCAGAAGTCGGTTCATCCAGTATCATAATGTTTCTGTCCCGATAGATTCCCCTCGCTATAGCTATCCTTTGCCACTGCCCGCCAGATAATTCCGTCCCTCCAAAATCCCGCGACAAAACGGTATCATATCCATCTGCAAATCTCTCTTTCTCAAGTTCTATATCAAATTTTTCCATACACTGATAAAACGCCGTGCCATCCCGTCCTTCTAATGTGTGGTCGCTGATTATAACATTGTCAACGACCGACATCTTATATTTCTGAAATTTCTGAAATACGGCGGACATACCTGCGCCTACAGCTTCCGGCGTCATCCTGCCGATGTCTGCACCACCGATTTTTACTATCCCGCTGATCGGAGTATAAATACCCAGCAATATTTTCGATAGCGTCGTTTTTCCGGAGCCGTTATTGCCCACTACAGCAATTGTTTCCCCCTCATTGATCTGAAAGGAAACATGGTCAAGCGCCGGCCGGTCTGCACCGGGATAAGAAAAACAAACATCCTCCACAGTAATTTTGCCACAAAAATCAATATCACCTTCCTCTTTGCAGGGAAAATTGCCATTCACCAGAGCAACGAAGCTGTTCACAATACCCACTCCGTCAAAGGGAGCCAGAAAATGATAGGCCGCATCATCACACAGTGCATATAACAGGGTGAGGGAAGATAAAACGGAGGCATACAAGGCTGCCGTAATCCGTCCTCTCAGCAGGGAAATAACCAGCAAAACCATAACTCCCCCATATCCTATTACAGTAATAAATGTCGTAATCATTTCCACCAGCTTAATCTTTTTCTGTGCTTGCCATATGTAATCATTTAGCCGCTTAGTGTTTTCGAGAAATTTCTTTTTAAAATATCCGCTGATTCCCAGCGTCCTTGTCTCTTTAAAATACGCCGGATCCCCCACGCATTTTTTGATATAGGTATCCATCCTGCGCACAGGCGCAACATTGTCTTCCAATTTGAAAATAATTTCCGGCCTTATGAGTATGGATAAGAAAAACGGGACAAAAATCAACACAACACATAGCGCAAGCACCGGATCAAACTGCCACAGATATATTCCCATCAAAACGCAGTACGGCCCGTAGTCAAACAAAAAACGAAGCATGGGTACCATTAATGCAAAACAGTATTCTGTCCCTTTATAAGCTTTTTCCACAAAATCCAGAAACTCCGTATGCTCAAACCACTCTGGTGGGACAGACTGCATTTTTTTCTCAAGCTTTAAGAGCGCATCCCGGTCAAGCTTCAGCTTCAGCGCCGGAATCACGCAGTGCCCTATCCCGTTGGTGGCATGCTGCAATATCATTACCATGCACAGCACACACAGGGAAAAGATGACATGTCTGGAATAGGAATCACTTTGTCCCACAACAGAAAAAAACTGTGTCGTATAGTAAGTCATACCAAACGCCAACAGACAGTTTATGACATCCAGCACAATAAAAAGTAGGAAATGTGCGGGATAAGTTAAAAAGCCCTCTCTCACTGTCCAGAAAAACAGCCGAAAAAATCCATATTTCTTATCCAAAATTTCTTTCATACTATCTTTCATGATTCATACCACCTTTTCTGGCTGTTGTACATGTCCGCATAAAAATCCCGGTTTTGCATCAGCTCCCCATGCGAGCCAAATTCCCTGATTTTCCCGTCATCAATCACAAAGATTACATCGGCAAGCTTGGTTGACCCCAGACGGTGACTGATGAAGATGGTAGTTCTTGCTTCACAGATTTCCGCAAATTCCTCATACAATTTGTTTTCCATTATCGAATCTAATGCAGAGGTTGGTTCATCCAGAATCAACACTGCGTTTTTCTTTATAAATGCTCTGGCAAGCGCAATCCTCTGCCACTCACCACCCGATACCTCAATCCCTCCCTCGGAGATTTTTCCAAGAGCCCTGTTCACATCTCCTATCCTCTGAACCAAATTTTCCAGTCCGCATATCCTGATCACTTCATCCACCTGCTCTTTGGTACAGCCCGGACTCCCAAAGGAAATATTGTCATACACGGAAACCTGATATTTTGCAAAATCCTGATACACAATCGCATATATTTGTCTCAGTTCCTCCAAAGAATACTCCTTTAATTCCTGCCCGTTAATCAGAATTTCTCCTTCATATTCCCTATACAAGCCTGTCAGCAATTTTATGACTGTAGACTTCCCCGCGCCATTCTTTCCCACAAACGCATAATGATATCCCGCCGAAAGAACCAATGATAACCCCTTTAAAATATAATTCTCCGTATTCGGATATTTGAACCAGACGTTTTTAAACTCAATGGTTCTGATGACTGTTGCATCCCCGGTTTTTCCAGACCTTTTCTCCTCCGACAATTTGAAAAAAGCATCAATATCCTTCAGCCTCTGATGATTGCTTGTAATCTCTGATATAGCGCCCGCAAATCCCCATGACATGGTTTCCGTTAGGGACATCACCGCTGCAAACAGGGAAAGAAACAAACCAATTGTCATATTATGATTAAAATATGAAACTAAGAGCATGGAGGCAATCAAAATAGTAAACAATGAAGCAGCAATACTTCCGCCCTCCACATTGATATTTCTCTGTATACATACAGTGTTACTTTTTTTCCGAAACCTCTCATAATATTTTAACAGCCGCTTTTCCACAAACGGACCGTATTGAAACAAGGTTCTTTCCTCCACGCTGTCCCGGTCGGCCAATAAACCGTAAAAATATTCGTAACGTCTTTTGTAAGCAGCTTCCTCCTTCTCCATGTCATATTTCTTTTCCCCTGCCTTCACCGCAATCCGCATCAATGGAAGCGATACTGCCAGCACAAGTATTCCGGTTATCACAGAAGTTGTCGTAATGGCAAAGAACACAGCCGCAATACGGGTAACTATTTCAATCGCATCCAACATTGTACGGTAAACCGTAAAAATAATCTCTCCGTCATTTTCTGTCCTTTTTAGCAAATCCAGAATTTCTGAATTTTCCATATTGTGATACGCTATCGCTTCCATCTTTTCTAATCGCATCAGACCATATTTTGCTCTCAGTTTTGCACCTATCCTGATTGCGATAATATTACGGAAGCTTCTTTCCAGATACGAATAGCCTTCCGCCGCAACCACAAGCACTATGGGAAATATGATTTCAGTTTTGGATACTTCACCAGACAATAACCGGATAGATGCATTGATAAACTCCGCCGTGGCATATATCTTGATAAAAGGACTGATCATCAAAAAGATCATATTTATGACTGTAAGAGTCATTGCCAAAGGAGCAGCTGAAAAACAAAGTTTTATGCATGAAATTTCATTCACTTTTTTCTTGACTTTCATACTGTTTTTTTCCATAATAATACTTCCATTTCCATGTTCCAATGCAAAATCACTTAACTTTAATAATATGAAAAGTATTATGTATAGGCATGTGGCAAGAATAATTATAATCAATATCACCACAAAAGAGCGCCTGCCTACGCAAGCGCCCTTTGTTTATCCATATATTATTTTTGAGTGTGCTATGTGCCAGTCCGTATCGCTTTGACGGTGCTTCTATGGAATACCCGTTATTAAAAAGAAACTGTATTTCCTGATTTCTCTTTTGGTAAAATTCGCATGAATCACTGACTGAACCCCATTCCTTTTTAGCCGATATCTTAGGAATATATAACACTAAAAAAGCACCTTTATCATATGCCAAACCCTCCATATAATTATTTTATACAATTCATAATTACACTTACCATCATTTCTTTTTCTTCTGGATTTGATTCCGCAATCATAATTGTGAGTGCAACAAGTGTATGGTCATCAATTAGTTTCTCTCCGTTTTTAAATAAGGCATCATTCTTATCCAAAAAATATAGGAATATTGTTGCTGCTATTCGTTTATTCCCATCAAAAAAGCTATGATTCTTCGTAACAAAATATAATAAGTTTGCAGCTTTTTCTTCCAAAGTAGGATATAAGTCTTCCCCTGCAAAGCTTTGATAAATTGTCCCGATGCTCCCTTTAAACGAATCATCCTTTTCATTTCCGAATAATGAACTGCTATCGCCAAATTTCATATTATCAATTACTTTTCTACATTCTTCATAAGTCAGAATATATGTTGCCTTACTTCCTTTTGGCCGTTCCATATTCTGATGGTCGTATGCATCTAACAATTCTAATGCCTGACTATATCTTTCTACTACAGTTAATACTTGTTTTGTATCCAGACTGTTTTCTGCTCTTTTCATAACTCGTATTACCTCATTTAACTGATTCATACGATTATGATTCACAGCGTATCCTTTGATTATGTATTCTTTTAAAACACAATTTGCCCAACGTCTAAATTCAATGCCCCGTTTTGATTTCACTCGATAACCAACAGAAATAATAACATCTAAATTGTAGTGTTCTACCATATATTTTTTTCCATCGGAAGCAGTTGTCGCAAATTTTGCGACAACTGTATTCTGCCCGGATAATTCTTCTTTTAGAGCATTATTAATATGCTTACCAACCGTTTTTATGTCGCGTTCAAACAGTTCTGACAGTTGATTTCTATTAAGCCAAACCGTTTCATCCTTTACCATAACTGGTAAAGATATCATTCTGTCCTCCGTCTCAAATAAAATTATTTCATTTTTATTCATCAATTCCTCCAATTTATCCATAATGCTGATATTCTTATTATGATTTTATAATTGCAAGTCTGACTCTCCTGAAATATTGGTAAATCATTGGTAAAAATGAGTAAGAAACACAGAAAACATTGGATTTATAAGGGTTTTACCATAACCCACAAATCCTGACGTGGCATTTCAGACAAGAGAACCTGTCCATAACAAATATTTTATTCCATAATCAAATTGTATGCAATCCAAAATAATATAATATCCCGCCGCTTCGTATGCCAAAGCCGCGGGATGAAAGATATTTCTGTTCATTTGCAGATTCCTATATTTTATTAAAAGGCTCCTTATAGCATGCCACGCTCCCCAAATCTTCCTCAATACGCAGAAGCTGATTGTATTTTGCCACACGGTCGCTTCTACACGGTGCACCCGTCTTAATCTGACCTGCATTCACTGCCACGGCAAGGTCTGCGATAAAGGTGTCCTCCGTCTCTCCGGAACGGTGGGAAATTACTGCCTTATATCCGTTCTTCTGTGCCATTTCAATCGCGTCCATCGCTTCGCTGACCGTACCGATCTGGTTTACCTTGACAAGAATCGCGTTTGCTACATGCAGCTTAATGCCCGCATCCAAACGCTTCGTATTGGTTACAAACAAATCGTCGCCGACAAGCTGCACGCTGTCTCCTAACTTCCTTGTCATCATCTGCCATCCGTCCCAGTCATCTTCCGCCAGTCCGTCCTCGATAGAGATTATGGGGTAACGCTCCACCAGTTCTTCATAATATGCCACCATCTCTTCGGTGCTTCTCGTAATCTCCTGCACATCTGCGCTGTCCTCAAATTCAATCCCTGCCTCATAGCATTCCGTAACACGACTTCCCTTCACGCGGCTGCGCTTCCTCTTAAGTTCCGTCTCACCCGGAAAATGATACACACCGTCCGCCTCATCATAGAGTTCGGATGCCGCCACATCAAGTGCAATCTTGATGTCCTGTCCCGGCACATATCCTGCCGCCTTGATGGATTCCACGATCAAGTCAAGCACCGCAAAAGCGTCCGGCAGCGAAGGCGCGAAGCCGCCTTCATCTCCCACTCCGGTAGACAGCCCTCTATCATTGCAGATTTTCTTCAGATTATGATAAATTTCCGCACAGATGCGCAGACCGTCGGCAAAACTTTCCGCCTGCACCGGCATAATCATAAATTCCTGAAAATCCACAGTATTGTCCGCATGCTTGCCGCCGTTTAGAATATTCATCATCGGCACCGGAAGAAGCCTCGTATATGCGCCGCCCAGATAGCGGTACAACGGAATCCCCATTGCCTCCGCACACACTTTGGCACATGCCATGGACACACCGAGAGTTGCATTGGCGCCCAGATTACTCTTATTGTCGGTTCCGTCCTGTTCAATGAGAATGCGGTCGATCAGTCCTTGGTCAAAGGCATTCATTCCCATCAACGCCTCCCTGATTTTCGTATTAACATTGCCCACCGCCTTGGTAGTGCCAAGTCCGAAATATCTCGTCTCACCGTCTCTTAGTTCCACTGCCTCAAAGCGTCCCGTACTGGCGCCACTGGGCACTGCCGCACGCCCTACATACTGTTTGCCGCCCACTTCTTTCTCAACCGTCACTTCCGCTTCCACCGTTGGATTTCCGCGGGAATCCAATATTTCCCTTGCATGTACATCTACGATTCTCAATTTCATAGCCATAAAAAACCTCCTGTGCGCAACCGCTTTTATGCTTAGTATGCACACAGAAGGTTTGTTTTATTATGACATTGTCAATTATTTCTACCAAAAGCTGCCATCATTGCTTATAGAACACTTCTCCATTGCACCAGAAATAGGACCTGTCCTCGGAGATGCCCAGTATATACCATACAAGCGGCGCATCCTTCATCCCGCGAAAATAAATAGCCAGTTCCGGGCACAAGTCTCTATCACTTCGATCAATGATGTCCCACTCGTAATATACTTCTGCGTAGAAATCCAGCGACGGGTAATAGACTGCCGCATTGTCGCCGTCAAATTTCAGCGCCACATCATACCGAGGGCTCTCTCCCTCGCTCTTCGGATGATGATACCATGTTCCCTGCAGGGCTTCTTTGGTAATCATGCTCCAGTCGCCAAGCACATAATCATTTTCTACTGCCGAAGCGTTCGCATTAAATTGAGGATTATTTAAAACATTCTCATCAATCAGACAAGAAGGCTCTTCAACCGGCTCATTCACCTCGTCAAGAATACTGCCCTCCATGATGTGATTGCCGATAATTGACTTCGTTCCACCGGCAATATTTACCCTTGTCTCACATTTGCTCACCCAATAGCCGCCCTCAAAGTACAACGTAACGATGGTGCCTTCCGCATTCAACACGCCGTCCGTACAGGTAAACATACAATAATTGGTGTCGCCTATTTCAAGACAGAAAGAATCTGTCTCCGGATAGAAAATACCCTCTATGCTGGTATTGCCCTTAGCCAAGAGTTCTTCATAAGAAAACCCGACCTTTTCGGCAAGAAAAACATTCACATCCGTCTTATCCATCACAAGAAAATCTGTGTACAATTCTTCCTGACCATATCTGTTTAGAAACGCTTGTATCTGCTCCTCAGTTCCGGCATGGGAAATTCCTGCGCCGTTATAGAATACTTCAAACAAATTGATTTGCGTGGGATTCTCCCAATCGGACAAAAGAAAACCGTAATTCGATTTCTCCTGCACCCAACTGGTATATTCCTGTAATTCACTCTCCGTCAGTCTTCTGCCGCCTGCAGGCACCTCCAGCGCGTACGCCTGATTCTGCCCTATGGCATCTGTCTGTGGCTGCTCAGCATCCTGCACATGCGCCGGCTCATCATACGTCTGTAAATTATCGCTCCGCGCTTCTTCTTCCTGTTCTTCACTCTCCGGCACACTCTTGTCTAACATTACATCGCCTGTCTCATCCCCGGTATTTTCATCGGAGATATACGCACCGCCGGGGAGTTCCGGCTTCTCTTGTACTTTTCCGCAGCCTGTCATCAGAAACATCATAGCGGCGGCTGCCAAAACAACATGATGCATTTTCCAGTTTCCGTATCTCGTAACTTGTCTTTTATATCTGTTATTCTCTGTCATTTTCTTGATATCAGCTGCTTTCTGCTTCATGCAATAAGTTCTCCATTACGGCATAGGATGACGCGTCTCTACTCGTTTCTGATTGCTGCCAGCGGGCTTAACTTCATCGCTCTTCTCGCCGGGAAAAATCCGGCTATCATCCCCACCAGTATCGCAAAGATAAGCGATAAGCCGATCAGCCAGAGCGGAATATAAGAAATTCCGTTCATATATTCTTCCGACGCCTGCGCAAGTTTATTCATTACCGCCGAGATAGTAAAACTCAGAATCAATCCGATAATGCCTCCTATCAAACCGATAAATCCGGCCTCCATCAGGAAAAGAGTACGAATATTTCTCAAATCACATCCGAGCACCTTCATGACACCAATTTCTTTCGTCCGCTCGTAGATAGACATCATCATCGTGTTAGTAATTCCGATCGCCGCCACGAACAATGATACCGCACCGATACCGCCAAGCACTGCTTGTATGGTAGCCATCGTCTTCTGGTTAGACTCTACCCACTCCGCATTACTGTACGCCTCATATCCTAAGTCAGTCAGATAATTCTGTATCTCCATGACATGATCCATACTGTCTACATTGACATCAAATTCATTGTAAAATATTTCTTTATAGGGCTTGCCCGTCTTCGTCTTAGGCTGTCCGGGAATGACTTTATTCTTGAATATCTTCTTAAGCTGCGGTATCAGTTGGTCTACATCACAGAACGTATACCATCCGTACTGCGACCAACTGTCCTCCACGGTCGCTTCTACCCCGCACGCTTCAATCATATATTTCTTCGGCGGCTGTACAGTCTGACCCTCATCGGAAGGATTTCTCGATGCGTAGTAGGCGTCTGTATCAAAAATAACAAAAATCGTATCATTCATTAAATCAATATCCGGAAGTTCTCCTGTCTCCCAATAACTGCCGCCGCTGCCCTTCGGGTTATAAAAGTTCTGTAATACCTCATTACCATAAAAAAATGTAAGCTGCTCATCCCCGCCGGGCAGACGCCCTTCGCCAACATCAATGTTCATCTCTGAATAAGCATCCTTCGGCATACCTCTGATCTGCAGATATCCTTGATAACTTCCGTATGTGGCAAGTGCTGACACTTCCAGTATCGGCCAGACTGACTCCACGTGCTCTAATCCCTCTATCTCACGGAGCAGGTCTTCATCCAGCCGCTTTTCTTCCGAACTATCAGTGTTCCAAGGTTCACGAACCGTAATCTGTGTCAGGCTCCCGTAAGATTCCATCTGCTCCATCTGCGTACGGCTCAGACCTAAACCTAACGAAATCATCACGACAATCGATGCGACACCGATGACCACACCCAATACCGTCAGAACAGTCCTCACTTTTCTTTTCCATAAATTACTGCTGCTCATCCGCAGCAAGTCAAGGAATCTCATATATCGCTCCACTCCTGCCGCTGTTTACTCTTTATCCTTCGATGCTGTCCCATCTTCGCCGCTAAGTTCCGCCTCCAGATCAAACAAATCGTCCGCTAACAATTTTGCCGCCTTCTGTTTTTTACGAACCTGCAGAACCACTACAACTACGATAATAACTGCCACTACAGCCGCTACTACGATACCGATGATCAATCCTTTCTTCGGACCGCTCTCTTCTTCCATCATCATATCGTCTCCCATCATCATATCACCGTCCATCATCATATCATCAAAGAACTCTTCCGACACATACAATGTAATCGGCTTCTCCGTCGTTGTTACATTACCGGCATCGTCCTCGTAAGAGATTTCCATCATAACCGTTCCGTCATCCATCGTTGCCGCGATTCCTGTCAGCATGACATCCACATTTCCTGTTGCGCCGGACTGCAGATTGCCGACAAACGCCGACGCTTCGTCAATGGAATCTGCTTTGAACTTAACCTGAACATTGTAGAGCGTTGTTTTACCCGTATTGTATATGCTGAACATAACATTGGACTGTCCGCCCACCGTGATATCTGACGGGACCACTTCCGGAATACTCGTATCAAAACGACTTTCCTGCGAAATGGGTATGGACACACTCGCCTTGTCCGTCAGATCAAACATTACACCCGCATCATACTTCATATTTACATCGAGCACATACGGCTTTTGCGCCAAATCGGCTTTGGCAGTCATCTCGATCACGATGTCCGCGGATGTGTCCGCGCCAATCTTGTCCATATAGATAGAACTTGCACCGGATGTAGGAAGGAACGCTGAATAAGTATTCGTCTTGTCCTCCCCTTCCGCAGCCGCCTGCATATCAAACAGCACATTAGTCACTGCCATATCCTTGGCAGTATTCTGTACGTGTATCGTAAGTGTAAATGTATCTCCTGCAAAAACCTGTGCCGGTTCCGTCTCGAATCCGGTCACTACGATACGGGGTTTTGCACCCGTCGCATCCTGACCGCTTCCGCCGATAATACCGCTTCCCGGCTTACCGATTGTCTTCACATACACCGTAACCTCTGCCGGCTCTTCACTCCGAACCCCCGCTTTGGTATAAGAAACACGGAATTTCAACGGATAATAACCACTCATGACGTCGCTTCTGACCGTAAAGTAAAAGGTGAATTCCCTGCGATTCTCCATAGCCGCTTCCTTAGTCTTATTACCCGGAATATACGGTTCCGTCTGTAGATAGTTCGTCATATCCGGCTCAAAAGGCCATTCCGAAACAACATTGGATATCGCCGGCTCTATAATTAAATCATTCAACTCTTCCGTTCCGAAATTCATAATCGGAAGCACAATGGCTACCTGCTGTCCTGCGCTGACCGTCGGCGTCTGCCAGTTGTCAGCCACCTGCAGAAACTCACTCGTAGTCATGGTCACCTTAGCAACGGCCGCGGATTCCATATTGGACTTTGTCTGCGACACAAACGCCCACAGTTCCGTGATTGACATTTCGGTATTCGCTATATAATACACCGCACTGTCAAACACTTTATGAAGATTCTCCATCACTTTCTCATCAAGATTATAGCGCACCTCAAGGCTCTGCATATAGTAGAGCATATCCTCATCCGCTTCCGCTCTGTCATCGTCGGTAATGGCGGCATCCGATGTACGGCTGATGATATTCGTCGTATTGCTGCTGATATTATCAGGAACGCCTTGATTCTGATTCCCTCCTGTATCTTCAGTTGCCTCTACATAAGGCATCACTCCCGGCAATTGCGGTATCGACGGAAGCGCTAATGCCGCTGTCAACGCAAACGCCGCCGCAAGCAATCGCTTTACCGCCTTTCTTTTTTCTTTGAGTTGTTTTGAAACATTCCATTCTCTCTTATTCATCTTCGTTATCCGCTCCCTTTGAAACCTTAACCTTTTCCGATATGCCATATACCAAACTGATCTTCATCTCATATAGCAGAAAACCAGCTTTAGGTCTTAGCCTGAATCTCATCCGGCATCTCCATGCCGCGCCTGTCTTCAATCTCAATGATCTTACCGTCTTTAATGCGAAGAACGATATCTGCAAACCCTGCCAGATAATTGTCATGCGTTACCATGACAAGCGTCTGGTTCTTCTCACGCACTACTTTCTTCATCAGGTTCATTACCTCCACTGAAGTATTGGAATCAAGATTACCTGTAGGTTCGTCCGCAAAAATAATCTCTGGTTCCACCACCAGCGCCCTTGCCACGCCGACACGCTGCTGCTGTCCGCCCGACATCTGATTCGGACGATGCTTCTTATGAGCAGTCAATCCGACCAAATTTATCATCTCTTCCGCTCTGGCATTGCGCGTCTTCCTGTCCACTCCCTGAAACGTAAGCGGAAGCGCTACATTTTCTATCGCATTCATGGTTCCCATCAGATTAAATGACTGGAATATAAAACCAATATGCTCCCGTCTAAACGCAACAAGCTGATTTTCAGTCTTTGTTTCCATATGTTCCCCTGCAATCACAATCTCCCCTTTCGTCGGTTTCTCCAACCCCGCAAGCATATTGAGGAGTGTCGATTTACCGGATCCAGACGTCCCCACGATAGAACAAAAATCTCCGCGGTTAATGGTAAAACTCACACCGTTAAGCGCTCTCACCTTCGTCTCGCCGACCCGGTAAATCTTATATAAATCTTTGACATTGATTACAGGTTCTCCCTTTCCTGCACTCATAGCAATACCTTTCTATGTTCTGCTTCTCACAGCTATTCTCTACTCTTCGCCCGCATTGCCTGCAGCCGCTTCTTCCATAAACTCTGCGCCGATTGCGGTTGCCTCTTCAACAAACTCTGGTACTTCTCCCGTATAAAACTTATAATATACACCGAACTGACTCCTGTCATACGGATAAGTCGTATCTTTCTTAAAAGTAACATAAATGTCATACTCGCTGTCCAGTTCATATGTATGATTCCATGCCGTAGAAAGGAATTCCGGATAGATATACGGAACAATCTCGGCAAACTGCTCTTCTTCCGTAAATGTCGCCGGAATAGCCGGGACGCCTTCGTATGTATACGACGTGTCCACAGCCCATGCTTCTTCCGCATTCACGGTATCTACAATCGGCTGTACCCCATCATCATTTCCTTCTTCTAATAATTCATTATGATAATGCGTAATCGTAATGTCCGCAATATCCTCCGGGTTTAACTCCACCGGATAAAACGCTTCCTTTGACTGAAGATAAGCAATCGTATTCTCAAAGTCGTCGTATACATCCAGTGTCATACTGAACCAATTCGGAAAATGCACACTGATCCGCCCGCAGGGACGATTGTTGATTACCATTGAGAAGTCAAACCGCTCCATATCTTTAATATACGCCTCGCGAAGCATGAGCGCATCCTGCGCCGGAAGCGCTGAGGTCGTTGCTCCGTTGCTGTAAACCATGGACGTCACTGCCTCAAAAGAATCCTGATCCGTCATGAACTGGAAGCTTCCTTCTTTGAACTCCTGCGTTCCCATGATTCTGTTCAACAGTTCCTCATTACCCGGATTATCAAAATCAACCCAGAAACGTCTGCCTACTTTTCTTCCGGAATTCAAACGATACAATACGTTGATGCCTCTCGCATCGGTCATATCCTCCACATTTTCTCCTCTCGCCTTATCGGCTAATGCCAATAGAGGTTCCACATCATGAAGGTACATATGCTCTTCAGAAAAATCCGATGCACCGACGTAATTATAGTCTTTGTCCCAGAATTGTCCGTAATAGTCCACATTAACGGCAATGCTCTCCAAATCATCCGCCGCCGGCAGATAATCGTCATATCCGAACAAGTCCATCTTGAAAACCGCAAAGATAAAAATAATCCCCGCAACAGCTATCCCGCTGGAAATAAGATGCTTAAACAGGCTCTTAATATCGAAGTCATAGATAACTTCTATTGCTGCACAGGCAATCGCACCTGCCACAACCATACTTACAGCCGTCAATACCGCATCGTTGTATGCCGCACTATGTACCCACATTCCCAGCCCAATGCCAACCGGAACCGCAGCGGCTATCTTGACAAACGGTTCAATCCTGATAAATGCAATGGCTCTGCCTGCCGCTTCCGACGGACGCTTTCTGTAGCACAGCCATGCCGCTGCAAGAATCACTACCGCCAGTATAAACCATTTACCATAGTAAGGCAACAGTTCCTTGGCAAGTATCCTCACTTCCGCCACCTGCTTATACTCCCACGTATTCATGGAATAATCATAGATTGCAGAGAATTTCGGCTTGTGCGTCACATAAAATCCCGATACCGTATCAAAAAATGAATACATCATACTCTCTGCCAGTAAGTAGACCATTTGCTCATAAATAATAAGCATCCCGCCGACACACACAGTAACAAATCTGTTACCTGTCAACATCACCGACAGAATCGACGTATGATATACCACCATGAAAAACAACAGGTTCCATATAAATCCTAAACCGATTGCCGCCATCACTTCGCAATTCACAGCGTGTTGTATTGCCGCGGTTATCACACCAATCAGAAGACTGACCAATGTTGAAGTCAGATATATTATGATACCGTTGACATACACTACCGCAAATCTCCAATTCTTATCAACCGGCACACTGTGGTACAAATCGACCTTCTTTCTGTCATAGAGATAAGAAAACCCCTGTATCCCAATAATCGCCGCCAGTATGATCAGTGGAGGCATCAAATTATCCTGAAAGGCAAGCGCATCTCTTGTCGCCTGATACAGCGCCTCCTGATACTCCTTTACCGTTCTGTATGCTCCCTCTGCGTTCCACGCTCTGATACGGCTTAAATATACTGTCACTACGCCCACATACATCATCAATTGCGCGATAACGGCTACAATCCAGACCCAGATTCGTCGTTTATGATTTTCCTTACTGCTAGCCCAAAATGAGTTTTTTGATGTCATATCCGACCACCTCCGTTTCACTGATAAAGATTTCTTCCAGTGACAGCGGAAGCACCTCATAAAATACTGTGTCCACCGTAGCAAATCTGGCTGTCACTTCTTCTCTTGTACCTCTCACGGTAAATGTGCGAAGCGAACCTCTCTGTTCCTTCTTGATCACATCCATACCGCTTAATGCCTTCATCTCATCCTCCATCGTGGCAAACACACACTGCACTTTCTGTATATTGCACTTCATGTCTTCCAGATCCTTGGATAACAGTACGCCTCCTTTATGTAACAATCCCACATGATCGCAAATATCTTCCAGTTCTCTCAGATTGTGGGACGCGATTACCGGCGTCATTCCCCGCTCTTCCATCTCCTTGGCAAAAATAGATTTGATCCCTTGTCTCATTACCGGATCAAGTCCGTCAAAAGTTTCATCACAGAGAAGATACTTGGTATGGGAACAGATTCCAAGCAGCAATGCGAGCTGTTTCCTCATACCCTTGGAAAATGTTCCTATCTTCCTACGTTTATCCAAATTAAAATTCTCCAGATATTTGTAGAACTCCTCGCTGTTAAATTCTTCATAAACGCCGTTGTAATACCGCTCCATTGTCTGGGCATTGGAATTAGCAAAGAAATACGGCTCGTCTGCAATAAAAAACAGCTTTTTCTTGGCTTCCACATTGTCATACACCGGCATGTTATCTATCGCTACCGTACCGCTGTCAGGTCTAAGCACCCCCGCCACCATACGAAGGACGGTACTCTTGCCGGCTCCGTTAGTTCCGATCAATCCGAATACCGTATTATCTTTTATCGTTACACTGACTTCATCAACTGCTCTAATCTTCTCATAAGTCTTCGTCAGATTATGTATCTCTATCATAGATTCCTTCCTTTCCGCCTAAAGCGCTTCAATCTCTCGTATGAGTTCTGTTTTAGACATACCGATCTCAAGCACCTCTCTCACGAGCGCCAGAATCTGCTCTATGTACTCATTCTTGCGTTTATCAACCAGTCCGCTGTCTCCCGACACGAAGTTACCCCTGCCCTTCACGGTATATATAAAACCCTGCCGCTCCAGTTCCGCATACGCTTTCTGTATTGTGTTCGGATTAATGGAAAGCTCCATTGCCAGATTCCTCACTGAAGGTAACTGTTCATCGGACTGCAACGCACCCTTTAAGATCAAAGTCTTGTAGCGCTCTACTATTTGTTCATATATCGGACGGGTATCTTTATAGTCTATGAGTATCATTGCTGCTCCTTTCTTTCTGGTTTACCTTTTACCCCCCCCCACCGGCAATACCAACTGTACTATCAGTGATGGTACAGTTAGTATACACGCGATAAATAAATATGTCAAGCGAGGGCATACATGGTTTCCCACATACGCCCTCGTATCTTAGCCTTTATTACAATATTTCCGCCGCAGCGTTTCTGTTGCCGCACTTTACTTAACTTCTATTTTATCAACAGTGATTTGCCCGTCATCTCTTCCGGCTGTTCCATTCCCATAAGCTCAATAATCGTAGGAACGATATCCGCCAGACATCCGCCTTCGCGCAGCTTATATACAGGATCTGCATTGATGAGTATAAACGGTACCGGATTGGTAGTATGCGCAGTGAACGGCGCCCCTGTCTCATAGTCAATCAGCTGTTCGGCATTACCGTGATCGGCACAGATAAACATCACTCCATCCACTTCCTTCACTGCCTCTACCGCACGCCCGACGCACTCATCTACCGCTTCCACAGCTTTGATCGCAGCTTCTTCCACACCGGTATGTCCTACCATATCCGGATTCGCAAAATTAATGATAATCACATCGTACTCACCGGACTTAATGCAGCCAACCAGTTTATCGCATACCTCATAGGCGCTCATCTGCGGCTTTAAATCATAGGTCGCCACATCTTTGGGTGAATTTACCAAGATTCTTTCTTCGCCCTCGTTAGGTTCCTCCACACCGCCGTTAAAGAAGAATGTCACATGTGCATACTTCTCTGTCTCGGCAAGCCTTGCCTGCTTCATACCATGCGCCGCGAGCCATTCACCAAACGTATTTGTCACCGCAATCTTGTGGAATGCTACTTCCTTGTTCGGAATCGTCGGGTCATAATCGGAGAAGCATACATATGTGAGATCAAGTTTCTTCTCTCTGTCAAAGCCCTTGAATTCATCATCGCAGAAGCTTCTTGTAATCTCTCTTGCCCTATCCGGACGGAAATTGAAGAAGATTACCGAATCGCCGTCCTGAATCATGGCTACCGGCTCGCCGTTCTTCTTAACAACAGTGGGTTTTACAAACTCGTCTGTCTCGTCTCTGTCGTAGGAAGCCTGAATTCCTTCCGGAGCGCTCGCCGCTTCTAACCCCTCACCTTTCGTCAACGCTGCATATGCCTTTTGCACCCTGTCATAATTATTATCTCTGTCCATCGCGTAGTAACGACCTGTCACGGTTGCCACCTCGCCCACGCCGATTTTCTCCATCTCATGTTCTAAGTCTTCCACAAAGCCTTTACCGCTTGCCGGAGGCGTATCGCGTCCATCCAAAAACGCATGCACGTATACTTTATCCAATCCGTTTCTCTTAGCAAGTTCCAACAGCCCGTAAAGATGTGTATTATGGCTGTGTACACCGCCGTCGGACAGCAAACCGAACATGTGCAATGAGGAATCGTTTTTCTTACAATTATTCACCGCGTCAAGAAGCGCCGGATTCTCAAAGAAAGTGCCGTCCTGAATCTCCTTGGTGATCCTTGTAAGTTCCTGATACACGATGCGTCCCGCTCCCATATTCAGATGCCCTACCTCAGAGTTACCCATCTGACCGTCGGGAAGACCTACCGCCATGCCGCTGGCATTGCCTTTTACAAAAGGATATTCCGCCATGAGCTTATCCATCACAGGCGTCTTAGCCTCCGCAACTGCATTGCCCTGCGTCTTCTCATTCAGACCATAACCGTCAAGAATCATTAATACTGCTGGTTTTTTTCTCATAATTGTTCTCCTTTTCTTACTATAATTATTAAAGCGGCTCTTACATTCTGAATCAGTAATCAATCTCCCATTCGTGCTCACCGCCCCAGTCGCCGATCGCATTGGTAGTGATTCCCTCCGCCGTTCTGATTTCGGTATCAAACCTGTAATTCATCTGCGGCTCGTACTTATTGCCGATTTTTACATTACTGTATAAATACTGCACCTTATATACCGTATGTCCGCCCGACGCAGCGTCCGACGCAGGTTCATAAGAAATTGCACTTCTCTGCACCCCGTCGTCTTCCTGTTTGGTGCCCCATACGGTAATAACACCCTGTTTATTATTATACTCCTCATTGCCGAGAAAAGAAAACCTCACCTGATCGCCTTCATTATGCAGCACCATCTGTTCTCTGGTGACCGGAATATAGGTAGTCCCCTCCCAATAGCCGGAATTCTCATTAATAAAGTCATCCCTGATCTGCTGATATGACTCCTGCGCTACTAAATCTCTCGCATAAGCATAGTTCCCTGCCTCAAACTCGGTAAAGGCAGTTTCAAAATAATCCGTCACTTCTTTCGCCCGCGAAAGACATGCAAGAGTCTCCGTAACCTGTGCATTTCCCGCCAAAGCATTGATCTCCGTAAGCAGCGCCGCATACTGTGTCATATGCGGTACACTGATTTTCACATACGGCATATCAATCAGCGCATACTGTACCAGAACATTCTTCAATTGTTCGGACGGATTGACCTGATATAACGCAATAAGCCGGCGCAGCAATTGTTCGTATTCCACATAACTGCATGTGTCCTGCGCGACATCTTCGTCATAAAACATCTCGCATGTTTCGTTATCTTCTGTCACCTTAAAGAGACGTTCATAACATGTCCCCATAAGCTTCAATGTGTCTTCATGATCCGGATCATGTTCTAACACCTGAAGACACTTGTCCACCGTCGCCAGCGTACAGTTTCTATTATTTATTTCAGTCACCGCTTCGTTATATACAACAATACAGTAATAATCAAGCAGGCTCTGATCCTGTGTCCGCTCCCATCCCGTATATACGATTTGCTTCGCTTCCTTTGTCTGATCCTGCGCCAGATAATTTGCTGCCAGACCACGATATGCCTGCACAGAACCTTCATCTATCTGAAGCGCTTTCTCATACGCGCTCTGCGCTTCTGCATATTCTGCACGCGCCACGCACTTATCCCCCTTTGACAGACTGCGCGTCAATTTTACGGATGGAGTGCAAAATACTGCAATAACGATGACTGCCGCCACGATGACCACGGAAGACACCGCCATCATAATTTTCTGTCTTCTGACCTTCCTAAGCCGGGCCGCTTTTCTTCTGGCACGTTCTTCATCACGCTTTCGCACGCGGTTCTCAAAATCATCTCTGCCTCCGCTTGTCACCTTTCCTGCGGAGGTCTTTTTCTTGCCATTCGCCGGTCTCTTTGCAGCGGCTCTTTTCTTACCGTCTGACGGTTTCTTAACGACTTGCTTACCGCTGCTTGAAGGTTTCTTTTTTGTTACAGGTCTGTCTCCATTGACAGCTTTCTTCTGCACTGCCGGTTTACTCTCTACGACAGACATTTCCGTCTGCGTATGATCTTCGGCTAAATTGCCGCTATTATGACTCATATTAACCCTCGTTTCTGTACATCATAAACCGATATCCCCACACATTCACAATACTAGCATATCGGATAGGATTTTGTCTAGAAAATCATCATTCTTTGTATACGATATTTTATCGCCGTGATACAATAAAAAGTAAGCATCGTTGCTCCTTGTATTTTCCGCTTACATCGTACAATTCATCTGACATACCATATGCTTACTCAGGTAAGGAATACTATCATGAAAAACACTATACAGACCAACAACGAAAATCATATCCGTATACAATATCAGAGTAAAATCTATGATCTTCCCTACACTCTGATCCGCAGCAGCCGCAAAAGTTGTTCAATCAGCGTTTCACCCGACGCACAGATCACGCTGCGCGTTCCCATGCACACTACCGACCAAGAAATCCAACACCTGCTCATTGAGAAACGCCTCTGGATTATAACCAGATATCTGGAAGCATTAAAACATCAGCAGGAGCTTCCCGTCTCTGACCTGACGGACACCCAGCGCGCCGCTCTGGAGCGAAGATATATCGACGCTGCAAAAGAATATTTCCCTAAACGTGCCGCCTACTATCAGCAATATACCGGCGGCGCCTACCATCGCATCTCCATCAGGGATCAGAAAACCCGCTGGGGAAGCTGCAGTTCCAAAGGCACGCTCTCTTTCAACTGGCGTCTTATGTTAGCGCCTCCAGCAATTCTTGACTACGTCGTCGTTCATGAACTGTGTCACTTAACTTACATGAACCACTCCGCTGCCTTCTGGAAGAAAGTGGAGGCTGTCTGTCCCGACTACCGTACCGCCCGCAAATGGCTGAAAGATCACGGTCATGAATTAACTCTATAGCTTTGATGTTTTAATCGCTCTGCTTCTTTGTTTTGATACGAAGAGCGGCATAACGGCTGTTTCTGCTTTCTTTATACGATTCCTTTTTACCTTGGAATGGCCTATCGCCTTTTCCGCGCTGTCTGCCGGCGTCTTTCCTTCGTTCCGGCTTACCCGGATCGTTCCGGCGATTCTGCCTGCCGCCTCGTCTTCCTTCTTTTTTCTCAAATAAAAACTTATCCGACTTGATATCCTCTATCTCATCTCCTAATTTCATCTGCATGAATGCTGCGGCAATCTGTGTCGCGCTATACTGTCCCAGAGCGATTTCATCAAGAATATACTCCATAGCTCGGCTGACATCCTGCTGCTCGATTACTTTCACTGCTTCTTTCAGTATTTTGGCCGCTTTTCTCTGCGTAATATCCGCCGCACTGGGAATCTTTCGTTCCTTAATTTTTGTATGGCATACACGCTCGATATCCCTTATCTTGTATGCCTCTCTTCCCACTACCAATGTAAAGGAACGCCCCGTCTTGCCGGCACGTCCCGTCCTGCCGATTCGATGCACATAATATTCTATATCTTCCGGCACATCATAATTATAGACCGCCTCCACATCGCTTACGTCAATTCCTCGTGCCGCCACATCGGTTGCAATAAGGATATTCGCCCTTCCGCTGCGGAACAGATTCATAACCGTATCTCTCTGATGCTGGGACAGATCACCATGCAAGCCTTCCGCCTCATATCCACGGCTCTTCAGATGTTCCGTCAGTTCATCAACCATGCGCTTGGTGTTACAGAAAATCAATGCGCGCTTGGGATCATAATAGTCTATCAGGCGGCAGAGCACTTCTTCTTTGTCCTGTCTCCGCACTTGATAGTACGCCTGCTTGATCAACGGAATCGTTACTTCCTTCGGCGTCATCCGTATATAAGCCGCATCCTTCTGGTAAGTCTTGGTAAGCTCAAGAATCGGCTTCGGCATCGTAGCGGAAAAAAGTCCTGTCTGCCTCTCTTCTGGCATTTCCTTAAGAATCGTCTCGATGTCCTCGCGAAATCCCATATTGAGCATTTCGTCCGCTTCATCCAATACGACAGTGTGTACATTGCCCATTTTCAGCGTATGCCTGCGCATATGATCCATCACTCTTCCCGGCGTGCCTACGATAATCTGTATCCCGCCTTTCAGATTCTTAATCTGCTTGACAATATCCTGCCCTCCGTAAATCGGCAGCACCTTAATCCCCTGCATGTATTTCGCAAATTTACGCAGCTCATCCGCCGCCTGCATAGCAAGTTCTCTTGTTGGACACAAAATCACCGCCTGCAGATTCCTGTTGTCCGGATCAATCTTCTGCAAAATAGGAATACCGAATGCTGCCGTCTTACCCGTACCTGTCTGTGCCTGTCCGATAATATCCTGTCCCGTCATAAAAAGCGGAATTGCCTGTTCCTGAATAGGCGTCATCCTGTCAAATCCCATCTCCTTAACGGCACGCAGTATTCTCTCATCAATCTTTGCATCTTCATATTTCATGCACTCCGCTTGTTCCTGATTCTCCGTCTGTCCGTCATAAAGACTGTCATATCGCTGCTGCGTTACAATCTCCTTTTCCACAAATTCGTCAAATTTCCTGTTTCCTTTTGCTCTGTTACTCATACTTACTCCATTCCTTTTTTATTAAAAAAACCCTGTAATACAGAGAAATTTTCAGTGATTATTTTTCCGATATCATTCTATACCTTAGACATGACAATTGCTGCCATATTCACGCTCTTCGCCCGAACATGACAGCATATAAATACAGCCAGCTCCCCGTAACAGCCAATGGGGATTCAGCACATGCTGATATAATATTCTATGCCATATATATTCTGCGCAGTCTGCTCACCGCTCTGTCCGCGATCAAACATTCTCCATGCTCTTTAAGATACTGCATCCTCTCTTCGGAAACAGCAATCAGATTACCGAATTCTACCGCCTGCGCACTGATTTTATTAAACATCTTGTATGAAAGTCTGTTCTTCTCCACCACAAGATAATAGATTTCACTTTCTTTATAGAGATGACTCTTCACGCATACCCCTGACGGAATTGATGCCGCATACTGCATCACCTGATGAAGTGTTGCAAAAACAAACATCCGCCTACTCTCATTAAGTTCATCAAGCTGCTCCTGCTTTCTGGCCTGACGTTCTTCTTCCTCCTGTCTGCTGATCTCCGCGCTGACGCCTTGCAGCACTTCTTTCAGATGTTGTAAAATATCCCGGAATCCCGCAGGACTTTCATTTGTAAATGTAACTGCCAGCCCTTTATCTTTGAGCGGCGTAATCTGCATGGCAATACTGTCCCCGCTGATTGTATAGCCTACCTCGTCGTGCGCCCGCTCAATGATATCTCTTAAGAATCCTTCGCCTTTCTCATTGCGCTCAAAGATATCGGATAATGTCAGACCATATTCCTGCATATCCTCTTCCGTAATAATACATTGTACTGTTGCCTCATTGATTTTCTTATATTTCATATAGCACGTTATCCTCTGTTTTCTTCCCCTTATCGTCCACAAGCCTAACGAATATGTAGAACTTTGTCAAGTCTAATTTTCTCCTTACTCTAATTTTTATGTAAGGTTAGTATTATTTTAACACAAAAATACGCAATAAGAAAGAATCTTATCGCGTATTTATAAGGAATATTATTGCAGCTTAAATTTTCCCACCTCTGTATTCAGTTGACCGGCAATGCCCATATTGGAATCCGCCTTGTGACCGATATCGCCGATGCTGTTCGTAAGTGCAACCGTCATCTCCGATACGTTGCTGATTCCCTGCGCGCTCTCTCCCACTGCCGTCTTAACGCCCTCAACCATCTCTTTAATACTATCCATACTATATTTGAGTTCTTTGCTCTCCGATGCAAACCGCTGCATCATCTCGCTCATGCTTCCCACATCATTCTGATAATTCTCGCTTGTTTCCAGCAATTGCTCATAACCGCCCATTGCGGTCCGATTCATGAAATCAATCATCTCTTCCGATTCCGCTGCCAACTCATCAACAGATTGGATAACTTCCGTCGTTACTTTCTGAATCTCCGTTGCCGCTCCCGCAGAGTGCGTCGCCAATTGCCCGATTTCATCTGCCACTACGGCGAATCCTCTTCCGGCTTCGCCTGCTCTCGCCGCCTCAATACTCGCATTCAATGCCAAGAGGTTAGTCTGCTGCGTAATACTGATAATATTTTTCGTAAGTTCCTTAATTCGCTCTACTTCTCTGGATTTCTCGATTTTATTCTGGACCGCGGCCGCCATGTCCGCCGCCTGATCAGCCGCACTCTGTCTGTTCTCCACGGCTCTGTTGTATACTTCCAGCGCATTCTGCTTAATCTGATTCGACGAACGGCTTCCCTCCTCAGACTGATGGTAAATCTCCTCAATTGACTCGAACGCCCGTCCGATAGAATCATTGACTTGATCCAAGGATGCACTCGACTCCTCCATTGCCGCACTCATTTCCTCCATTGTCGCAGAGACATCGGCAATATTATCTTCCGCACTCGACAGATTCTGTGCCATCACGCGTGAAGAATCGTTCAGTTCAGCAGAATTACCTGCAATATTCAACATGATACTTCGTATATAACTTAAGAGTTCGTTCACGTTGTTTGCGATGAGTTCCATCTCATCACCTGTATTTACGTCTAATGTCTGTGTCAAATCTCCTTCATTATGTACCAGTTCATATATTTTGCCATCCACGGTATGAAGACTCTTAACAATCTTCCCCACAATTAAATTGATGACCAGAAGCGCCGCTGCCAGACAGATAACCGTGATTCCCACAGTCTGTTTAAAAATTGAATCAAGCCGGTCTATAACGCCCGAAGCATCATAATCGCACCCGACTACTCCCACCACTTTACCGCTGCTGTTTATGATCGGCATATACGCTGAAATCAACTCCCCGTCTTCCGTTGAATCGATATAATCCTGCACATACGCTTCACCATTAAAAACACCCTGCAATTCCTGATACGACACTTCAAACAAATCTCCGAATGAAGCTTGGCTCTGCGAGCTGTCCGTATCTATCCCATAATATACTTTATTACCGTCCGTATATAATGTATATAAAAACCGAATGCCGCAATCTTGTCTGATACCCTGCAGCGTTACAAGAATTTCCTCATATTCTTCGCCGCCATCAGACTCAGGCGTCAGGCTTTCCAACTTCTGCACATCAACTACTTTCGATGAAATAACCGCCGCCATCCGCGCCTCTTCCACTCCCATTGCGACCAGTCCGTCCTCCGTGCGCTTATATGAGTTTACTCCCATAACGATACATAGTACCATAATCATTGCGCTTGCCGGCAACACAATCTTATTGCGAATACATAATCCTCTTGTCTTATTTCGTTTCATACTGCCACCCTTTTCATATAAATTACCACCATACCATTGCCATTTTTTCTTATTGTGTCTATTATAACAGCAAATTAGTTTGTTGTGCAATATGTATTTATTTTAATACAATAATCAATTTTTTCCGTCATTTTATACAATCCCATTCTTTTTTGACATCTAATACAATTCTAAACTGTATTTCACACACTTACCGTTCTTTTTTTTCCCTCGTGCATTATAATTGTATTTGCAATTTATATATTTTATATAAATTATTAGACTTTTCTCTTTTCTTTTTCTATTTTATCTGTTAAAATAGTGTTAAGAAATAAAGATTCCTGCCGATACTATTAATAGAACAAGAGGTTCACTATAATACTATCCAAGGAGGGATTATCGCAGCATATGCATATGAAAAGAGTTATAAAGTCGAAGCGGTTATGGCGATCACCCCGTTAAAGAAGATTTCTTCCAATGACAAAAATCACCAGTCCAAGCAGAACCCGTCCCAAGCCTTTGCGCAGACTTTCTTTTCCAAGGTTTTGGACGAGGCATGTGAGCGGGAACAGGAGAAGCATATTCACATCCGCACCAACGGTTATACCAAGGATGCCCTTCCCTATTACAACTTTATTAACATGCGAGAGTACTGTTAAACAGCACTGTATCAGCTAAATCCCAAAAGCCGATGTGATAATCATCTTATCATCATCGGCTTTTACATTGGTATAAATTACAAATGAATTATAAACATATTTCTTTCCTACTGCAATTGCTTTGCCAAACTGAATATCTCCTCTAACATTTCCTTACATGCCTGCATATTCTGTACCGTCGTCTCGGAAGTCTTCAATCCCTCAACACTGGAAGCCGCCACCTCCTCACTTGTCGCGGACAACTGTGAAATATCGTCAGAAATTGCATTTGTACTGTCTATGATGCTGTTAATAATCTGTTCACTCGTCCTGACATCATTCACCATATTTTGCACTTCTTCATCCACAGCTTCAAATTTCTCTTTGGTAGCTTCAATCAATTCACTCTGTTTGATAATAGACATCACTGCACTGTCTACGCTCTCATTGACACTCTTCGTATCCTCAATCAGTTCACTGATAATATTGGTAATGCTGTTAGACGCTTCTTTGGTTTGCTCAGAAAGCTGTCTGATTTCTTCTGCAACCACTGCAAATCCTTTACCAGCCTCACCTGCACGCGCCGCCTCAATAGATGCATTCAGTGCGAGAAGATTCGTCTGATTAGATATTGACAGGATTACCCCTATAAAATTCTTTACACTCTCGACTTTCTCACTCAGGCGGTTGCTGACTTCCACAGTCCCGTTGCTTGCGCTCTCCACATTCTGCGCCTGTTTTCTCAGACTCTCAACGACTTCCGCTCCCTGCGTGATCATATCATTTGTTCTGTCGGAAGATGAGATCAGATTCTGTATACTCTCTCCGACCGCGTCCGTATTACTGCGGATATCCATACACATATCCGCCTGTCTCTGAATGGACTGTGCCGTAGCGTCCGTGCTTTCCGCTATGTTTGTCATGGCAAAATTGCTGGTGTCTACATTGCTCTGCAAATCGTTCAGCTTACCCATCGCACCGTCAAAATTCTTTATGATGCTTCCTGCCACCTGCAGCATTTTCTTCTGTCCCTCTTCCTGTTTTGCCGCCGCCTCCGCTACAGTATTTATGTTCTCTTCATTAAACTGTGTCAGAAGCTTAGAAACCGCACAGGAAGCATATGCCACCAGCGCAATCGTAAGCAGCGCCATAACGGAATCTTCAAGCTGCGCCTTATCCATGACAAAGGTCCTGATCAAATTGCATAAGATAATCATCACATTGCCCATAACAAGCAGCTTTCTGTTATAGTATGCCATCGCGCCGAACAATACAGGGAAAGCATATGCATATGCGCCTGTTCCTGTTCCGATCAACACCATTACCGCATAGGCAATCGTCGCACATACCATCATGCCGATAGCGCCCTTCTTCTGGTCTTTCCACATCACATAAGACATAATCGTGCCGATAAGCATCAGCACTGATGCAAACACTCTTATGTATGGTTGCGAATCCCCCTTTGATACAAGCGCTGCCAATCCCATTATAATAATGAAATACACCAAAATTACGATTACTACCGATAATACCGTTCTATTCGCCCGTCTGTATTGTGATTCTGTCATCTTATTACCTCCTATTAAACCCTTTGTATTCTTTTAGCATTACATTTGCATATACTTATAACATTTTACTTTCATATTCCTCATTTATATGACCGTTACGTCTCCTCAATCAACTCCTTCGGCAGCCACTTTTGAAGTATTTCTCCCAGCATTCCCAAATCAATCGGTTTAGGCAGGAAGTCATCCATACCGCCTACCAGAAACTCGGCTTCCATTCCTTTAACCGCATTTGCTGACAACGCTACAATCGGCAAATTATCGGTATATGGAGTCCCCATTGCCCGAATCAGCTTGGTTGCCTCAATACCGTCAAGTTCAGGCATCATATGATCCATGAATACCAGATCGTACTGTATCTGCCTGCGTATCATATCTACGCTGTCCTGTCCGTTATCCACCAGATCCGGTACAATGCCGAATTTTTTCAGAAGACCTGTCGCCACGCGAAGATTTACTTTATTATCATCCACAACAAGCACCTTCGCCCGCGGCGCTTTGAAATCAATGACAAATTGCTTTCTCTCCACCACCTTCTTATTCTTGCTATATTCACACGGCGATGCATCGATCACTTTCTGCACAATATGAAAGGAAAATATACTGCCTTTTCCATACTCACTCTGTACCTCAATGCCGCCGCCCATATTTTCCACCAGAAGCTTAGAAATGGACAGACCTAATCCGGTTCCTTCTACGCCCCGATTCTTTCGCATATCTACCTGCTCAAAAGAATGGAACAGCTTCGGTATATCCTCTTGTCTGATTCCGATACCCGTATCGGCAACACTGATCAACAGCCGTCCGGTATCTTCTTCCTGCTGCTGCCACGACGCGGTAAGCGTAATCATACCCTCGTGCGTGAACTTCATCGCATTGCCCATGATATTAATGATAATCTGTTTCACCCTGCCGATATCCCCGTACAGCTTGCGCGGCACACTATCCGACACCTTCGCGATCAGTTCCACCGGTTTACCTTTGACCCGGATTTCCATCATACTCATAATATCATGAATCATGGATGCAAAATAGTATTCTTCGGGTATAATAGGCATCTTACCTGACTCAATTTTGGAGAAATCAAGAATATCGTTGATGATACTGAGCAGTCCTTCTCCGGACGTCTTAATCGTCTCGGCATATTCTTTGCCCTGTCTGGTCAAGTTCTCATCCAAAAGCATATCTGTCATACCGCAAATTGCATTCATCGGCGTTCTGATCTCATGCGACATATTGGCAAGGAAAGCACTCTTTGCCTCGTTTGACGCTTCCGCCTGATGCATCAGCCGCTCCATCTCTTCCATATTGCGCTTGATCGTCATCGTGTTCTCCACCGCCACCATGGTAAGCACACTGCTTCCGAACAAAATGCACAGAATATTAATCAGCATATTAAGAACGCGAAGAAAGTTAGCGATAGAAACATTTTCAATCACATATAGCGGTTCACAGAAACGTCCCATTCCCCATTCGAAAAAATAGAAGAAACAAATCACACAGAAATTTATCAACGGATGAAATACTTTTTTACCTTGATTTTGGCATCCGAGAATGTAACTTGTCAGAAACGTAAACGGCATAATAGCAAGGCAGTAAAGCCCAAACTCTGTGCTGTCGCCCAGTATGTATACGGACAACGCCGAGTATATAAGTATTTCTGCAATGAATATATAATACACCAGCCTGATCCGGTTTTTACCGGCATAATAAAAAGCCACTACATATATCAATATGCTCAGAATATTCAGGCGGCTCAAAAAAGTCGCTCCTTCAGCACCGAGCGCGATCATCAAAATCAAATGCACAAATATGAGTAATGCCGCACAAATCTGCAAAAAAACATCGTAGTTCATAATATTCAGTTTAAAATTCTTCACACGATTCCACAGCTTCGCCAATCCGGCCATAATTATTCCTCACTACCGAGTTCACGACAATTATATCACATAATTATCCGATATCTCATTCTGCCACTCCGCCAAATCCGAAAGTGTCAATCTGTCCACCACATCACTGATCGCCGTATTAAGCATCTGCCACAAACGCAAAGTTGCACAGTTCATGCTTCTCTCACACAAATTCTGTTCATCTTCCAGACATGAAACCGGTGCAAGCGACCCTTCCGTCAGCCTTAAAATCATGCCCACCGTATACTTCTCCGGCTCTTTAGCCAGCCGGTAGCCCCCTTGTGGCCCACGAATGCTTTTCACGTAACCGGCCTTGTTCAAAACAGAAATAATCTGTTCCAGATATTTATCTGATATTTCCTGCCGCGCAGCAATATCCTTAATCCGTACCGGTTCCCCGGTATTATTCAATGCCAGATCCAGCATCAGCCTGAGTGCATATCTTCCTTTTGTTGAAATCTTCATAATTTGCCGCCTTGCCTCTCCCTCAGTCCTACGCTTATCTTTTCCTATGGAATTACTAGACATTCTATGATTGTTTATACTACTGTTCTACTATTTTGTCAATTAATGCGGCGTATCAATTAATTGGAAATTATAATTCTGCCCTGTTAAGAAAAGAGATAACTCTTACGATATATATCATAAGAAGCGGTCAAAAGTGAGCCGCTGTCAGGTAAACGGATTTACGCGTCAGGCTAAGGAGGGCAAAACATGAACAAAGTAAGCGGATACAATGCGTATCAAAACAATTTTTATGACAGCTCTACAGCAAATAGGAAAGTTCAGAGCAAATCATCCAAAACAAGTTCCATTGACAAATCGAATGAAACAAAAAAAGTGGGCAACACTCCCGTACAACTGAGCGAAAAGGCAAAAGCTCTGCTGCAGGAATTAAAAAGAAATTACAGTAATATGGATTTCATCGTTGCCGATTATGATTCCGAGGAAGAAGCAGCCTCTTATCTCTCCCGTGGCACAAAGGATTACAGTGTGCTGATCGATGTGGAAGAATTAGAGCGCATGGCATCCGATGAAGATGTGAAGAATCAAAATCTTTCGCTTCTTGACGAAGCAGTCGGCAAATTAGATGAAGTAAAAGACCAGCTTGGCGACCATAAAGATGAAGTGGTACGCATGGGCATCTCTATTGGCAAGGACGGAGAAATGTCTTTCTTCGCTGAATTGGAAAAAGTCGGCGAACGCCAGAAAGAATTTGTTGACAAAATCAGGGCAGATAAGAAAGAAAATGCCAAGAATACTACGGACAAAACGGATTCCCGCCAATCTCATTTATACGGCTATGAGAAGAGCAAACGCACTACCGTATATGCATCTTCCGCCGAGGAATTGGTAGAGAAAATTTCCAACGTGGACTGGGACAGCATCAAAGAAGAAACTTCTCTTCCTATGCCGGGCGGTCATTTCAGTTCCTCTATTTAGTAACAAAAGCGCAGGCGGCTGCCTGCGCTTCTTTTATTTTTATATTACTTACCTTCCACTTTATGCTACATGCCGAGAAGTTCTTTTCTCTTAGACTCCTCAAAGAAATCGTCAATCGCCTTGATGATCTGCGAAGGCTCCATAGACTTCAACAAATAACCCTGCGGCTTCAGTGCCATAACCTGCGTAATGGCTTCTTTATCTCCCTTATTGGTCAGGAAAATAACCGGCGTATCCGCAAAATCGTGCTCGCTTCTAATCATCTCAAGCACCTGTTTTCCATCTACAATGGGCATCTCATAGTCTAATAAAACAAGATCCGGTCTATTAGTAGACAAATATTTAATTGCCATAGCTCCGGAATTTGCCAGCGTCACCTGATAGGATTCTTCCAGCCACCCTTTTACATTACGAAGCATGGTACCTGAATCATCTACCACCAATATTTTCTTCTTATTCTGTTTGCCGTACTTCTTCTCATAGCCGGTAATCGTGCTGACTACTTCACTGACATTTATCGGACGCTGGAATTTCTGACGAATCATATTCTTGGAAACAATTTTCTCCACACTGGCTAACTCGTCAATATCTCCGATTGCAAAAAGGGGAATGTCCTCTTCCGCCGCTCTGTCTTTAATATAGTTGAGCGCCTGCAGTTCTTCAACCATCTTCTCATCCACATAAAGTAACACAATGCCAATCGGTTCCTCAATCTGATTGATGGCATCGATATCCGCCTTTACAGTGATTACTTCATATTCTGCCCGCTCAAACCAATCCTTTAAAGACACAATAAGATAACTTTGAATTTGTGAGACAATTACTACATTCTGCATTTTAACACTCTCCCGCCTAAATCTGTACATCTCTATCTGCAATAGTCATATGCATACAGATTTTTCATTATCACATCAATCGAACCTAGTATATCAAATTTTCTCAGGACTGTAAATATCTTCTTCCCTCATTTGACGATTCTCTATACAATTCCATCATTTTCCCATGATATTCTCTAATATATGCAAGAATTTCTTCTTTGTGCAGCGCGCCATCCTTCTGTATTTCTCTGCTCGATTTCTCTAAACCGGCAGCTTCATCCGATAATTTCTTCGCCCCTGCACTTAGCGAGGACGATTTCAGACCATGCACAAGTATCGCATAATTCTTCCAGTCCTCGTTCTCATATGCTTTTTCAATTTTATCCTTCTCCGTCTGCTCCACATCACAGAACTCCTGCAGTACCTCTCTGTACACTTCCTCGCTGTCCCCGCAGTATCTAAGCCCCATATCGACATCCAGCCATTGCAGATTTTGCTGCGTCGGTACACTCTGGGCATCTTCATCCCGGATATCCGTAGCTTTACTGTCTTTGATCTGTATCTGCTGTGGTATTGTCACAAACGGCTTCTCTCTTTCAGTCACTTCCTGCTGCTTTTCTTCCGGAATGTACCGCCGCAGCATCTCCTCCAAGTCAAGCCCTTCAACAGGTTTGCTCAGATAATCGTCAAAGCCTTTGTCCATATACATCTCCCGCACTCCTACAATGGCGTTGGCGGTAAGCGCAATGACGGGGACATCCTGACACCGATTATCTTCCATCTCCTTTAACAGCTTAAGCGTCTCGATTCCATCCATCTCCGGCATCATATGATCAAGCAAAATTACATCATACCGTTCCTGTCGTACCATTTCCAGACATGCCTTGCCGCTTAGACATGTGGTTACCTGAACGCGGGTTTTCTTTAAGAGCTGCTCAATTACAAGAAGATTCATAGCGGTATCGTCCACCACAAGTATCTTGGCCTGTGGCGCAATGAAACTTTCGCGATATTGACGTCTGTTCCGCTTCATTGCCAGCTGATATCTTTCCTGAAAATCCCCTACCAGACTGTCACTCACGATCCCCTGCTGCAAATATACAGTAAAAGTTGAACCCTCACCATATTTACTCTCGACATCAATCCGGCCGCTCATCTGCTCAACCAGCCTGTAGGTAATCGCCAGACCAAGACCCGTTCCCTCCACATTCCGGTTTTCTCCCAGATTAAGACGTTCAAAATTGCCAAACAGCTTTGGCATATCCTCTTCCTTAATCCCGATTCCCGTATCAGAAACACGAATCTCAAGCAATACCTTATCCACACCTGAACGCTCGCCGGTCACACACAGAGTAACCTGTCCTTCTTTGGTATATTTAACGGCATTGTTGAGGATATTGATAATCACTTGCCGGACGCGTGTACCGTCACCCCACAATTCACTCGGCAGCTTCTCGTCAACATTGACATGAAACCGAAGGTTCTTACTTTCCGCTTTCACGCGCACCATATTGATGACGTCGTTTAACATGGACGCCGTATCATATGCTTCCTCCACAATCTCCATCTTACCGGATTCAATTTTGGAAAAGTCAAGAATATCATTGATCAGTGACAAAAGCGTCTGGCTTGCCCCCTGTATGTTCTGTGCATACTCTCTGATATCTTCCTGCTCGCATTCCCGCAGAATCATTTCATTCATACCCATAACTGCGTTAATGGGCGTACGAATCTCATGTGACATATTAGCGAGGAAATCGCTTTTGGCACGATTGGCCTTATCCGCCATCAGTTTCGCTTCGCGCAGTTCATCACTTTCCCGGGCTTTTTCTTCCGCGCCAAACAAATATACCATGCCGATAATCAGAACCACCATCAGCAGACTAAAGACCCACAACACAAGCACGACCAGATATGAAATTCCTTCCATCGCCACGTTTTCCGGCACATACCCTATCAGAATCATATCCGTATTGTCTACTTCCGCAGAAAAAAGAAAATACTTTTCCTTCCCTGCCTCCACATGTACCGAAGTCGACGTCAATACCTGTAATTGTTCCCGCATCGACAAATACCCTTCATAGATTTGTGCCGTATCAAAGAAAACCGCATCCTCATCGGTATCGCCGCCGGAAATGACAATCTGCTCCTGCATATCCATAATCATTGTTCTGCCGCTGCCGCCATAGCAGGACAGTCCGAATTTATCATAAAGCAGACCCTCGTCATACAGCTTATACAGTACATATCTTACATTTCTTCCCCGGTAAACCGGAACCGTGAATAGAAGCCCTTTTTCCTTGCTGTAACTGACCGCATCTTCTCCTCGAAAAGACTGTCTGATTCCATCAAACATCAAGAAGTCTAACGTCTCGCCGCACACGGCGTTTCCGTCCATCTCCAATAAGCCGACTAAGACGCCTTCTTCATTATCCACAAAAGTACTTACAATATCCTGCCGCTGCGTTTCATGATCCTGTATGTAATCCGCTGTCCAAGTAAGCTGACGCAGCTCCGCCGCAAACTGTTTCTCCGTTGTCTGCGCGAGCAGCTCTGCCTGTTGCGCCGTCTGCCGTTCCACATAGTAATTAAGCAGCGTTCTCATTTTATTATACATCAAGATACCAACGATACCGAATATCACAATAAAGATACCAATACCGAAAATTATCTTTCTGTTTCTTTTAATCCACGCTTTCTTCATAGAACTCTACGCCTTCCACATACCAGTCAACATGCTCCAGTAATGCTTCATCACTCACCGTTTCAGATTCGCCGCAAATCAGATTGCCTTCTCTGTCATATATCTTCCCTGAAAAAACTCCGCCTCCTGACAAAATATGTTCTCTTGCCTCCTCAACATGAGCCTGAATGTCTCCTGTGACTAATTCAGAATACGGCGCCAGCCCCACCGCATCAGCCTCCAGACCGATCCAATAACTGTAAGCCTCGTTTCCTCTGCCCTTCAGATATTCACTGATTACTTCCTCATAAATTTTTCCCCAGTCACAAATGACCGAAGTCAGATAGTGCGGTGAGCATCCCTCAAATTCTCTGTGATAACCGATGGAATCCACACCCAGACGTTCTGCTGCCTCCACCACATTTCCTTGATTCTGGTGATAAGTGACCACATCCGCCAAACACTCCTGCACCAGCTTTTCTACTGCCGCTGTTTCTTTCTGGCTGTCATCCCATGCGCCCGTCCACAAGACGACCACTTTCGCATCCGGATTCCCTTGTCTTACTCCCAGCGTAAAAGCATTGATACCACGATTTACTTCATTGTTGGGCATTGCCGCCACGTATCCAACCACATTACTCTGCGTGCGCATTCCGGCTATAATACCGGACAGATAACGCGCCTGATACATACGCACAAAATAAGTGTTGATTTGTTCGTCCTGATTTTCAAAGAAGTTCACATTAAATACGACATCCGGATATTCTTTCACAATGTCACGCACTTCTTCGGAATAGCCGTAGCTGGTCAGGAGTATCATACCTGCGCCTTCCTCTGCCAGTTCCCTGACCGCCTCCTCACATTGTCCGGAATATTCCGCTATGTTATCTTTGACCAGCAGATTGACGCCAAGCTTTGTACACGCCGCTTTCGCACCCTCATAGTTCATCCCGTTCCAGCCATTCTCCTGCGCGCTTCCGCTCAACACTATCCCGATTGTTTGTTCGCGCTCCTCACCGGACCGTCCCACAAAAAAGATAAACAATAGTATCACGATAAGCAGAATAAGCGCGGCCACAAGCAGCAGGTTTTTGTACTTCTTACATCCCATCACCTGTCACCACCCCTTCCACATACCAGTCAAACGCATTTAACATCTCGTCATCCGTCATACATTCCATCTCACGGACGCGCACAGTTTGTTCCGTATCTGTGATCGGTCCGTAAAACACGTCAAAGGTTCCGCTCAAAAACTTCTCTTGTTCCTGTTCCACCCGCTCCTTAATGCCACTCTTTACATTACTGCTGAGCGGCGCCAGAGACACGATTCCGGTCTCCGCTCCCTCCCAATAATGCCTTCCGATAAACTTACCCTGCAGACACTCCAGAATATGCGGCTCATAGAAATTCTCCCACTCAAATACCGGAGCCGTCAAAAATGTATGCGGATACAAGTCTATATTGTCCATGTTATATCCGATGCACCAGATCCCGTTTGCTTCCGCCATTTCCAATGTTCTGTTCGTATCGGTATGTATCGTGATCACATCAATATCATGCTCGTCAAAAAGTTTCTGCGTAGCCGCCTCTGCCTCCTCTTCTCCTGTCCATGACTGCGTCCATTCCACATACACTGTCGCATTCGGATTAACCGCTCTCACCCCAAGCGTGAAAGCATTGATTCCGCGATTCACTTCCGAAATCGGATAAGCCGCAACATATCCGATTTCATCTGTCTCCGTCTGCAGACCTGCAACGATTCCGCTCAAATACCGCATCTGATATATTCTGCCGAAAAAGGTAGCCAGATTCCCCGTTTCCAATACTCCCGTCGCATGAAAAAAATAGATATCACGGTGCTCCCTCGCCATCTCCAGCGCATATTCTCCGTAACCGAAGGAATTGCAAACGATAATCTTGCACCCCTGTCCGATCAAATCTTCCATGTACTCTTTACACTGTTCATCCGCCGGAACATTCTCGCAATAATGCACGTCCAGATTCAGATTATCGGCGCATAATTCCATCCCCTCATAATGGGACTGTCCCCAACTGTGGTCGTCGATACTGCCGTTTAATATAAATCCTACCTTCGTCTGCTCACGCGTCACCTCAGTATCTGTCTCTCTCACACTGATCAATACGATGCCGATAACAATGATGCCGATGATGACGCCAGCCAATACCAGTATTTTCTTCATATGATCTATATACTCTTCCGTTCCGAATTATATCAACATTTCCTATATCTCCAATAATACCACATTCCCGTAATATCTGCCAGTGCCCATCCGATGGGAACCGATATCCAGATACCCGTCACGCCAATCCACGGTACAGCCGAGAGCGCATAAGCCAACACAACGCGCGTACCGAGCGATATAACTGTCAACACCACCGATATGCCCGGCTTATGAATGGCGCGATAATATCCGTAGAATAGAAACAGCAGTCCGATTCCAAAGTAGCACGCGCCTTCAATACGCAGATATCCCGCTCCGGTTGCGATTGCCGCCGCACTTTCCTCATTTAAAAACAATCCCATCAGCCGTTCCCCGAATCCTACCACCAGCACAGAGATCATCAGGCAAAACACGAATGTTGAGAGGACTGCATCCTTCATTCCCCTGCGGATCCTTTCTTCTTTGCCGGCACCGTAATTCTGTGCCACATAAGTGGAAAAAGCATTACCAAAATCCTGCACGGGCGCATATGCAAAGGAATCAATCTTCACTGCTGCCGCAAAAGCTGCCATTACCACTGGTCCGAAGCTGTTTACAAGCCCTTGCACCATCAGTATACCGAAATTCATGATAGACTGCTGTAAACATGTAAGAGAAGACAGCCCTGTGAGTTCTCTGAGAATCTGTCTGTCCCACTTCCTGTTACCCTTCGTGACCTGAAGCGACGGATATTTGACGAAATAATACAGCACGATACCGACGCCCGCCAGATACTGGGAAATCACCGTTGCTGCCGCCGCACCTCCTACGCCCCATCCAAATCCTCTGATAAACCAAATATCCAACACGATATTGGCAACCGCCGACACACCCAAAAATAAGAGCGGTATGACAGAATTGCCTACCGCCCTGAGAAGACTGGCCACAAAATTATAAGCAAATACCGCCACGATGCCTGCAAATATCCAAATGAGATATTCCCGCATGAGCGCAGTCACTTCTCCCGGCACACGTAAAAATACAAGAATAGCGCCCATCGCGGCATATACGAAAACATTCAATGCAAGCGCTACGAAGCCGATCATTATAAATGCAGTAAAGATGCCCTTCTCGAGCCGTTCCTGATTCTTCGCGCCGAACTGCATCGAGAAAAAGGCGCTGCTGCCCATACAAAGTCCGATAATGATCGACGTGATAAATACCATCAGCGTATAGGATGAACCGACCGCTGCCAGCGCGTTCTCGCCAAGATATCGTCCCACGATCAACGTGTCTACCACATTATACAACTGCTGAAGCAGATTCCCCACCATAATGGGGAATGCAAACTTCAGCAGCTTATTCATAATACTGCCTTCCGTCAAATCAAGATTAGAGGTCATAATACATCTTAAACTCCGCCGCATTCGGTATCTGTTCCAGCTTCTTAAGTTCCGCACGTTTGCGCGCTACCCATACATCAATCAGTCTCTGCGGGAACACTCCGCCTTTTGTCAGATAATCATGATCCTGCTCCAATGCATCCAGCGCCTCTCCCAATGATTTTGGCAGACCTTTAATCTTCTTCTGCTCTTCCTCCGACAATGTATAGAGATTAAAATCATACGGTCCCCATCCGTTCTGCTCAGGATCGATCTGATTCTCGATGCCATCCAAACCTGCCATCAGGATTGCCGCATATGCGTAGTACGGATTTGCCGTTGCGTCAGGATTACGCAATTCAAAGCGTTTCGTCTCCGGTGTCTTAGCATAAGCCGGTATACGGATGACCGCACTTCTGTTAGACGTTGCGTAGCCGACCGTCACCGGAGCCTCGTAGCCCGGTACAAGACGCTTAAATGAGTTCGTGGACGGGTTGGTAAACGCACATAACGAAGCGATATGTTTAAGCAGTCCGCCGATAAAGTAATGCGCCGTACGGCTTAAACCCGAATACCCCTCCGCATCATAGAACAGAGGCTTGCCATCCTTTAGCAGTAACATATGTACATGCAGACCATTGCCCGCTTCCTGATAAATCGGTTTCGGCATAAATGTCGCCGTTTTACCGTCTTTTGCTGCCAGATTCTTGATAATATATTTGATGATCATCGTGTTGTCCGCCATAGCAGGCATATCGGCAAGCTCTACCTCTATCTCCATCTGACCCGGTCCGCCTACTTCGTGATGATGGTATTTAACCCGTATTCCCCAGTCTTCCATCATCATGCACATACGGCTTCGCAGATCATACCCGACATCCTGCGGCGCAGCCACATGATATCCCCCTTTATAGGGCACCTCATAACCGTTATTCCCGGGTTTGTATTCGTTCAGCGTACAGTTCCAGTCCGCCTGTCTCGTGTCCACCCGATAGCCGCACTGCTGTGGCGATACCTCAAAGCGCGCCGTATCAAAGAGATAGAACTCAAATTCCGGTCCGATAATCATACGGTCCGCGATACCGCTCTCCTTCATATACTCTACCGCACGAAGACTCACATTCTTCGGATACTGGTCAAACGGCTTATTCTCACCCTTGCCGATGGTACATACATTGCCGCACATCGTCAGTGTCGGAACTGCCGCAAAAGGATCCACATATGCGGTGTCCGGGTCAGGCAAAAATACCATATCACTCTTCTCAATAGGCGCATACCCGTAATTGGAACCGTCAAATCCGATACCGTATATGAACGTATCCTCACCAAACCGCTCCACCGGAATGGTGATATGACGCCACCTGCCGTCAATATCCGTCATCTTGAAATCAATCATGCGGATATTCTTTTCTTCACACAACTTCAGAATCTCTTCACTTCTGTTCATAACCCCTGCTCCTTTCAAATTTCCCTTAGTGTATACATCAAGTACGGATACGCTGTCGTCGTCTGCTATCCGAACACATTTGATTCTTATAGTATAACATACGAAAGCGGGTTACCGCATTATCTTTTTGCAGAGAGAAACTTCCTCGAAAACTTCCTTCCGTTTCTCTGCGGTAAGCGGAAATAGAACGAAGCCAAAAAACAGGATTACCTGCTTTTTGGCAATCCCATTTTATCTATCATTCCCTCTACGCTCACCCCGGGATGAGTAAGATACAGACGGCATATCTGTTCGGCAAGTTCTTCACTGATACCATTCTTAGCCGCCGTCTCTCCTACGGATATCCTTTTATCTGTGTCACGCATAACCGCCTTAACGATGCGTCTCATATCAAGCGTGGCCTTCTGGTCCGCCTCATCCGACGGCACTCCCTTATCGTGCTTTTTTCCGTTTCCTGCGCTGTCAGACGCCGTTGCTTTGCTCTGATGCATTACCTCAGCTTTCTCTGCGCAATATGTGCCGTCGTCTTTTATCGTCAGCACCGCATAGGTAATCGGCTGTGTAAAACGTCTTGGTCCACAGCTTCCCGGATTGAGCAGCAGCCTGCCGCCTTCATATTTCTGTTCATACTTATGTGAATGACCGTAGATGATGATATCAATATCCTTTAAGTCAATTTCGTCTTTCGGAATGTATTTCTTATTGTGTACCATAAAGAAACCGATTCCGCACAGCCTGACAGAAAGCGTTTCCGGCAGGTCCTTCGCCCACTCTTTATCGTTATTGCCGCGCACCGCATAAGTCGGGGCGATCCGGCTAAGTTTCTCCAGAATCTCCGGATTGTTGATATCTCCGCCATGCAAAATTACCTCACAGCTATATAAAGCTTTCTCTACTTCCGGTCGAAGCAGTCCGTGTGTATCTGAAATAATTCCTATTCTGTGCATTTGAATGCTCCTTCTGATCATTCGCTCCAAAGCTCTGACAGCGGTCTGAACGTGTAGCCCATCTCTTCCCATTTCGTCAACAGCTCGTCCAGAATCTCTCCGTTGGTTGAAGACGTATTGTGGAGAAGCACCACCGCTCCCGGATGGATCCGTGTCGTAAGCTTACTAAACGCCTCATCATGGCTTGGCTGGTCGTCCTGATTCCAATCCACATAAGCCAGACTCCAGAATATCGTATGATAACCAAGTTTTTGCGCCATTTTGAGATTATTTACATTGCACTTTCCCTGCGGTGGACGATAGTAAGGCGACAATTCCTCACCTGTTATTTCACGAAACAAATCTGCCACGTCATCCATCTCTTTCCGAAAAATTTCCTCATCAGAAATGGTCGGCATATCAAGATGATGATAGGTATGATTCCCCACCGTATGTCCTTCCTGCGTCATACGCTTTACCAATTCAGGCGCTGTCTCCAAAAAATGACCTACTACAAAGAACGTCGCCTGCACATCATGCTTCTTTAGGGCGTCAAGAATCGGCTCCGTATTGCCGTTCTCATATCCGCAGTCAAAAGTAAGATAAATCACTTTCTCGCCGTCATCTCCCACATAACAGGCATCATACCATGCCAAATCTTCCGGCAAAGCATTTCCGTTTGGCTGCGTTTCCGGTTCGCCGAAGGAAAGTCCCCAATCCTCTGAAGCAAGTGTCAACTCCCAGCCTGCAGGGGGTTCTTTCTTATCAGTACTTAGGTTATCGCTCTGCCTATTACCACTTCCGGACGGTTCTCTATTATCTTGCGGCTGCGCATTGATATCATTCTCCGCCTGCGTCTCACTCGGAGCTATAGACTGCTCTTCCATATCAAGCTGCTCTTCGATATCAGGCTGCTCTTCGATATCAGGCTGCTCTTCTACATCAAATTGCTCTTCTACATCAGACTGCTCTTCGATATCAGGCTGCTCCGGCGCCCTCTCCTGCTCCAAACTCCCACACCCTGACAAAATCGCCGTCGTCATAATCAACATAATAATAACTGCCGATACGGCAGCAGTTTTCTTATTTCTCTTCCTTCCGGTACTCTCTATGTTCTTCATGATGCATCTCTCCTGTTTCTTATGTTCTTACGCATTCTGGTTTCTAATGTATTCTGTTCTCTTACGTCATGAATCTAAGATTCATGACTGACATTCGCCGTTCGTCGAATATGCAGGCATACTCTCCTCACTAACAGCCATTATTATCATAAGACACATCTGCATCAATTTTGCATCATCTTTGCATCAAAGTTGCATCATCTTTCCACTCTCCCAAGATACTCTTCCAGACATATTCCCTGCTCATGGATTTGAGCTGCCGCCTCCACACCCACATAGCGATAGTGCCACGGTTCATTTGCAACCCCTGTAACTGCCGTCTTATCCGAAGGATAACGGTTGATAAATCCATACCGATACGCATTTTCACTTAACCATGTATACACCTCCGCTCCTTCGGAATGTATTTTATCCGCATTGATATCAACGGCAAGCCCAAGCTCATGCTCACTTGTTCCGGGAACCGCCACCCACAGCTGCGTCTCTTCCATGGCTTCTTTCTCGGACATTCCTTGCCCCTGATATTCTTTCATTCTGTCATCATAGATTTCTTCCTGCTCCTGTCTTGTCCTAAAACCCGACCTGACAATCGGATAAATTCCTTCCGCTCTGGCATCGTCAAACATCTCCTGCAAATAAGGATAAATCCGCTTGTCCACACATTCGCCGTTCGTCAATTCAACTGTTTCTATATTTGTATTTTCCGGCATCGGATTCCATTTATTTACCAATGTCAGATACCACTCGCCGGTATCGGAGTCCTGTTTGTTGTCAGAATCTTCTGTCTGTCCTCTAAAGCTTTCCGGTTCATTGTTAATTTCCTCTGCCTCTTCGCCAGAGTTTTCCTGCACACTGCCGCCTGCATCCTCTACATATCCGGTTCTGTTTATAAAATTTTCTATATACGCTTCCGCTTCGTTTTCTCTGTTCTTAAGTATCCCAATACAGAATATGACGATCAATATGCAGACAAGCATAAAGAAATTCAGGAAAAGCTGCATCTTCTTCCTTCGCCGCCGTCTGCTCCGTCTATTCTGTTGTTTTGATTGCGGAATATTATGATGCATACCCGGTTCCTCCTAACTTCTTGATACAATGATTGTATCAACTCTAGGAGTACCGTTTCTGTTATTATTCTTTCATATTCCTTAAATCTTTCTAGCGAAAATCTTAGTGTTTTCTTAAATAAACTGAATATTATTCTATTCCTTTGGAATCATCACTGTAAACACACTTTCCTCATTTCCGCTTTCTGCTGTGATTGTCCCTCCATGCGCTTCCACAATTTCTTTGGCAATGGCAAGACCAAGCCCTGCGCCTCCGGTAGCAGTGCTTCGTGCCGCATCCAATCTGTAGAATTGTTCGAATATGCGCGCCAGCTTTTCTGCCGGAATCGTATCGCCACGATTAATAAATCTGACAACTACATTTTCATCCTGCTCCTGCGCTATTATCTCAATAGATGTCTCTTCATAACTATAGAGCACAGCATTACGGAGAATATTATCGAACACCCGCTGTATTTTGTCAGCATCGCACTTCAACATGATATCAGGCGGAGCCTCTAACCTGCATTGCAGATTTTTCTCCTGCAGCATGGGTCGGAACTCATATACAAGCTGCTCCAACAGGCGGGTCAGATTAATCCTGCCATACTGTAATACAAGATCCGCGAAATTAAACCGCGCTATCTCAAAAAATTCATTGATCAGAACCTCCAGCCTTTCCGCCTTATCTATTGAAACCGACAGATATTTTTCTCTCAGTTCCTCGGAAATCTCTCCTTCATCACGCAGAAGATTCAGGTAGCCAATCACAGAAGCCAGAGGCGTTTTTAAGTCATGCGCAAGATACATGACCAAGTCTCTCTTCCTCTGCTCAGCCATCTGCATATCAAGCTTACGTTTTTCCAAAGTATTCTTAACCTGATTCATTTTCTTCTCGATTGCCGACAATTCCCCGGAAAGCGAAACATCCTCTGCATGTTCCTGCAGCAGAACATCCATTCCGCTGTTTATTTCCAGAAAATATTTCGTAAACCTATTAAGGTATATTCTGAAAATCACAAGAAAAAGCGCAACTATGGAAACCGCAAAGACAAGTTCAATATGATTACGGATCAGATAGCGATAGACTTTGTTAGCGCTTACATAATCCATATGAAACTGCTTATGCAGAAAATCTACCACTCGATTTGCAAAATTTCCGCGCAGTACATAAACATATAGCAGATAAATGCCTGCCACCGCGCCAAACATCATCGCTGCTATCCGCGCAAATATCCTCGTCCGAAACTGATAAAAGTCATGGTTGCTCGTCTTACTCTTATTTCTCAATGGTATACCCTACTCCCCATACAGTCTTGATAAATCTCGGGTTTCTTGCCGGTTCATTCATCTTTTCCCGCAGTCTTCCCACATGCGTCATGACCGTATTGTTTTGCCCCAGATATTTCTCACCCCACACGGCTTCAAATAATTCCTCCGATGAAACGACCATTCCCTGATGTTCGCACAAATACCAGAGAAGAGAAAATTCAATCGGCGTAAGAGACAGTTCTTTATCGTACAACAGACATTTATGATTATCTCTGTTAATCCACAATCCCCTGATATCATATTCATTACCTTCCGCAGATTGTCCGGACACCGAAAGATTATATCGTGTGTAGCGCCGCAACTGTGTTTTCACTCTGGCTACCACTTCCAGCGGATTAAAAGGTTTAGTGATATAGTCGTCGGCACCGATTGTCAGCCCCATGATTTTATCGACGTCCTCAACCTTCGCCGTGAGCATAATAACCGGGAAATAGAACCGCTCCCTGATTTTTTGGCAAACATGAAAACCGTCAATGTCCGGCAGCATGACGTCAAGCACTGCCAAGTCTAAATCTGTCTGCTCTATGCACTGCAATGCTTCCGTGCCGTTATAGAATTTGTGCACCGTATATCCGTCGCTCTGCAGATAAACTTCCAGCAGATCGGCAATCTCCTTTTCGTCATCTACCACCAGAATATTCTCGCCCAACGTTTCTTCCTACTCCCTTGCATTATGTTCGTTTATTTTGCGTTGCGGTTCAAACTGCAACGTCAGTCTGAACCGTTACAGTTCCACCTTTTCCGCCAGACGCAGAAAAAAGCATGTTCCCTGATAATACCCAGTGTCATACAGTTTCACTATCATCTCTCTCATCCGCTGATTCAGTCTGTGATAACATATTTTATCTTCCCAGATGAGCCCGGAAACATACTCCCTCTGCCGCTCATTAAGCGTCTGCATGGCTTTATCCAATCTCTTAGGATCTCTTCTTTGCCATATTCCGAAATCACAAGATACATACGCGCTCTCTTCACCGTTACGGTCACACATCTTAGCCAGATACGCTGCAAGGTTTCCGTCTTTTTCCCTGCTGTAGCTTCTCTCTCTCCAACTGCTCACACCGCCAGACTCTCCCTGCACCGTCAGAAGACGATAGCTGGTTCTGCCATACTTATCATGCTCCACCACATACTCCGCCTTTTCGCGTGTTTCCCCGCTGCCCGGCTCCTGTATGAGCAGCACTTTCGTATCAAGAAGATGCTGCCACACCGTCTTACGCACCCTCTCATAAGGCGTAGGGTAAGTCAGTCTCTCGCCGATCTGTTTCACCGTATATCCCAAATCAGCCAGATGGCGGATTGCTCCACCGCTGGCTGCCTCGTAAGTAAAATCAGATAATGCATCCCTGAAAAAATCCTGTTCCGACATCGCCGCCTGCCTTCCTCGAAAAGCTTTCCGTTCTACCGTATCGCGTTACGGGCAACAATTCATTTATCTGCACGCAACATTTTTAGTAGCAACAATGTCAACACCTGTACCCGCCACATCGGAAACAATCACGTCCCCGATGTGAACCGGCGCATGCACTTCTACGTCTTTAAGCGCCTTGACGCACTCAAAGATTTTCCCTTTCGGAATATCCTGCCCGGTCTTGACGGACACCATATCCGCATCGCCGCCTGTTACTCGCACCGTCGAAGTGACGATTCGGGTCGGATTCGTGACTTCTTTGCGCCCGTAAGCATCTCCTCGCGGACAGGTATTGCCGCTTACACCGATCACTTTCTCTCCCTCCATCTCAACGGAGAGAGCACACCCCATAGGGCAGTTAATACAAGTTAAATTTCTGGTTTCCATCTTATCCCTCATTTCCCACACTAATCTACATGATTCTGCTTTGCAGAGTTTCATAAACCGTAGACGAGCATTCGCGCTATGCTTCCTCGATTTTAAACGTAATCTTCTTAAGTTCCGGATGCTGTAAGAACTGCTCTTTTGTCAGCTTTACTTCCTCCATTTCTCCCGGCGCCATAACCGGTCTTTTTCTATGGATCACTCTCTCGTCATCAAAGTAAACGCTGATGAAACAGTTCTGATATACACTGCCGACGCGGAACCGTACTTTCAGATTATCTTCCATATGCGCCGTGCGGATAGTTGACGGAACCGTATATCGAACACCGCCCGTCGCAACAAGCGGGATTTCCCATTCTGCATGTATATCCTCCACTTTCCGGGTGCCTGCCGCGTCCCTGCATTCCTTCACATAAGCCGCCGCATTTCTGCCTGCTGCCGCTGCTTCCTCCGACACAAAATCCACCAAATCATGGACATGGAGCACATTACCACAGGCGAACACACCTTCCAGATTCGTTTCTAAACTCTCGTTTACTTTCGGTCCGGAAGTAACCGGATTCATCTCTACGCCCATGCCCCGGGATATTTCATTCTCCGGAATCAATCCTACCGAGAGCAGGAGTGTGTCACAGGAGTAATATTCTTCCGTTCCGGGAATCGGTTTACTCTTCTCGTCCACCTGCGCAAGCGTCACGCCTTCCACGCGCTCTTTACCTTTGATATCCACTACCGTATGACTAAGCTTCAGAGGAATACCGTAATCATCGAGACACTGTACAATATTTCTCTTAAGTCCTCCCGAATAAGGCATCAGTTCCGCCACTACTTTAACTTTGGCTCCCTCTAATGTCATTCGCCTCGCCATAATCAATCCGATATCACCGGAGCCGAGAATGACCACTTCTCTTCCGGGCATATAGCCTTCCATATTGACTAAACGCTGCGCCGTACCGGCGGAATAGATACCTGCCGGTCTGTATCCCGGAATATTGAGCGCCCCTCTGGATCTCTCCCTGCATCCCATCGCCAGAACAACTGCCTTCGCCTGAATCATGAACAGTCCGTCATCCCTGTTCATCGCCGTGACAATTTTATCCGCGCCTACTTCCAGCACCATCGTATTTAATTTGTACTCAATATCTAATTCCTTTGCCTGCGAGATAAAACGCTGCGCATACTCCGGTCCCGTAAGTTCCTCTTTGAACGTATGAAGTCCGAAACCGTTATGAATACACTGATTCAGAATGCCGCCCAGTTCTTTATCCCTCTCCAAAATCAAAATACTGTCTATTCCGCTTTGTCTCGCGGAAACGGCAGCGGCAAGACCCGCCGGGCCTCCGCCGATGATTACAATATCATAATCTTTCATCTTATCCTCCGAAATTCATAAAGTACTTTTTACACGGTATCTTTATTCGTACCGATCACCAACTTGGAATTCCCGCCTGCTTTCGTGATATCAAACATACTCATATCGCATTCTCTTGCCAGAATCTCCATTGTCCGCGGCGAACAAAAACCAGACTGGCATCGCCCCATACCCGCTCTCGTTCTGCGCTTTACACCGTCCAGAGACTTTGCACCCAGCGGACGCCTGATGGCATCAATAATCTCTCCCTCCGTAACCATCTCGCAGCGGCATATAATATTGCCATAGGCAGGATTCTCTTTAATAAGGACATTTCTCTCCTCCATACTTAAATTGTTCGGATTCCGAATACCTTGTCTGGTGGATATAAAATTGTCTTTCTCTATAAGACCCATTTTATCCCGTAATATTCCTGCCGCCATCTCACCGATCGCAGGGCAACTGGCAATGCCCGGAGACTCGATACCCGCACAGTCTATGAATCCCGGCGCGTCCTCTGCTTCCCCTATCATAAAGTCTTCCCCCTCTTCGTGGGCGCGAAGACCGGCAAAAGAGGTGATGACCTGTCGCACAGGAATATTTTTCACAGTCATTCCCGCCTTCTCAAGTACCTGTGCCAGTCCCTCCGCGGTTGTGTTGACGCCTTCTTTATCTTCCACATCAATGGCGGTAGGACCAACCAGCAGATTACCGTGCACCGTGGGCGTAACCAGAATTCCCTTGCCGAGTTTACCCGGCAGCGCAAAAATTGTTCTGTGCACATGACTCCCGGCTTCCTTATCTAACAGGCAATAATCACCGCGTCTGGCTGTGATATGAATTTTCTTCTCACTGACCATATTATGAAATTTATCCGCATAGACTCCGGCGGCATTTACCACATATTTCGCACGGAACGTACCCTGATCCGTCCGCAGTTCATATCCGTCTTCCGATTTGCAGATTTGTGTAACTTCCGTATTAAACCGAAATTCCACGCCGTTAGCGCAGGCATTTTCCGCCAGTGCAATGTTTAACCCGAAAGGACAGACAATTCCTCCCGTAGGAGCATACAATGCGGCAACTACATCGTCCGTAATATTCGGCTCCATCTGCAGCACTTCTTCTTTGTCTAAAATCCGCAGTTCCTTAACCCCGTTCGCCACGCCTCTGTCATAAAGCGCCTGCAGATTCGGCAGATCCATCTCGTTTAAACAAAGCACCAAAGAACCGTTTCTCTCAAAGGGAAAATCCAGTTCCTCAGACAGTCCGCCCATCAACTCATTTCCGCGCACATTCAGTTTCGCCTTCAAAGTACCCGTCACGGCGTCATAGCCTGCATGCGCGATCGCACTGTTTGCTTTGGATGTTCCGCAGCAGACATCTTCTTCTTTCTCCAGCACGCATATTTTAGCCTGATAGCGGGATAGTTCACGGGCAATCGCCGCGCCGCATACACCCGCGCCTATGATAATCACGTCATACATATTGAATGAAATCTCCTTCCTATTCCTCTTTCGCCCAGCCGTAGGCATACTTCACGGCTTTGTTCCATCCGCGGATTCTCTCTTCCCTGTCCGTCTCCTGAATCATCGGTTTAAAGGTACGGTCGCTTACCCAGTTCTTGATCACGTCGTCCTTGCTCGCCCAATATCCTACCGCCAGTCCTGCCAGATACGCCGCTCCCATAGCAGTCGTCTCCACGCACTGCGGTCTGGTCACCGGAAGATTAACGATATCCGCCTGTGTCTGCATGAGAAAATCATTGGCGCTGGCGCCGCCGTCCACTTTAAGTGAAGTTATTTCTATCTTAGAATCCGCCTCCATCGCCGACAACACATCATTCACCTGATATGCAATCGATTCCAATGTGGCACGGATGACATGATATTTATTTACGCCGCGCGTAATGCCCACAATCGTCCCTCTTGCGTACTGATCCCAGTAAGGCGCTCCCAACCCGGTAAATGCCGGAACCACATAACAGCCGTTTGTATCTTTTACTTTCTTCGCCATATATTCCGAATCCATCGCCGAGTCGATCAGCCTCATCTCGTCCCGCAGCCACTGCACCGCTGCTCCCGCCACGAAAATAGAACCTTCCAGCGCATAGTTTACCTTACCGTCTAATCCCCATGCAATAGTTGTTACCAGTCCGTTGTCGGAAAATACCGGTTTCTCCCCCGTATTCATGAGAAGGAAGCATCCTGTCCCGTATGTATTCTTAGCTTCTCCCGCCGTAAAACATGTCTGTCCGAACAGCGCCGCCTGCTGATCTCCCGCCGCACCCGCTATAGGAATCGGTCCGCCCAGAAAAGAAGGATCCGCCTCACCATAAACACAGCTTGACGGTTTCACTTCCGGAAGCATACATTTCGGAATATTCAATTCTTCAAGAATCTCTTCATCCCATTCCAAAGTATTGATATTAAACAGCATCGTGCGGGACGCGTTGGAGTAATCCGTCACATGAACCGTGCCCTTCGTCAGTTTCCAGATCAGCCAAGTTTCTACCGTGCCGAAAAGCAGATCGCCGTTCTCCGCCTTCTGCCTAGCTCCGGGAACATGGTCCAATATCCACTTAACTTTGGTTGCCGAGAAGTAGGCGTCGATCACGAGTCCTGTCTTTTGCTTAAACTTCTCCGTAAGCCCTCTCTCTTTTAAGGCATCGCAATCTTCTGAAGTCCTTCTGCACTGCCATACAATCGCATGATAAACCGGCTCGCCCGTATGTTTATCCCATATGATAACCGTCTCTCTTTGATTGGTGATGCCGATTGCCGCAATTTCCTCCGCGGCAACGCCAATCATGTTCATGGCTTCCACCGCCACGCCAAGCTGGCTCGCCCAGATTTCGTCCGCGTCGTGTTCCACCCATCCCGGCTTTGGGAAATACTGTGTAAATTCCCTCTGTGCCACACTGCACATTTCACCTTTTTCATTGAACAGAATACACCGGTTGCTGGTGGTGCCTGCATCTAATGCCATAATGTATTTTGCCATCGCCATATCCCCCTGTCGTTTCTGTATTTTGTACTACTTCCCATTACTTTCAATACCTTCTATAGATTCTATTTTACCAGTAAGAAGGAGCGTCCACAATAGACAAATTCGGACGACTGTTACAATGTCAAGAAATCGACACAGGGACACACTTCATATTAAATGAAAGTAGCGTCCCTGTCTTCCTATTGCTTATTTATCTTATATATCGGTCTGGCAATCACCGCTTACGCCATAACAAACTTCCTACACATCTGCTTCCCTGACTGCCTTACGCACCCTGAGAACCATCGACGGCGCAACGGACAATTCATCAATTCCCATCCGCAGAAACTCTTCCGTCAGTTCCAGATCTGCTCCAAGCTCACCACAGATTCCTACCCATTTACCACACTTATGCGCGTTGTCAGCCACCATCTGGATCATTCTGAGGATTGCTTTATGATGCGGATTGTAGAAATCGTCTAATTTCGCATTCTGCCTGTCAAGCGCCAATGTATACTGCGTCAGATCGTTTGTTCCGATACTGAAGAAGTCCACAATTTCCGCCAGTTCATCGCTGACCATTACCGCTGCCGGCGTCTCAATCATGATTCCCTGTTCCGGTACTTTATACGGAATCTGCTGCTCATCCAGTTCCGTTCTTACCTGCCCGACCACCTCGTATATCTTCCGCACTTCCTCAACGGATGTAATCATCGGGTACATGACAGAGAGATTTCCATGCATCGCCGCACGGAACAATGCGCGAAGCTGTGTCTTAAAGATGTCGGGCTGTTTTAAGCAGATCCTGATTGCACGGTATCCCATCGCCGGATTGTCTTCTTTGCCCAGATTGAAATAATCCACCTGTTTATCCGCCCCGATATCCAACGTACGGATAACGACCTTCTTACCCGCCATCGTCTGTACTACCTGCCTGTATGCCTGAAACTGCTCCTCCTCCGTGGGGAAATCATCTCTTCCGAGATATAGGAATTCACTGCGGAATAAACCGATACCGCCCGCATCATTTTCAAGCACGTATCCCACATCCGACACGCTGCCGATATTCGCATAGATATCTATCTTTTTGCCGGACAAGGTCACATTGTCCTTCCCCTTCAGCGTCTGCAAAAGTTTAAGTTTCTCCTGTTCCTCTCTTATTCTCTCTTCTGCTTCTGCACACACTTCTTCCGAGGGGTCAAAAATAACTTCTCCTTTCAATCCGTCTACGACAGCTTTCATTCCCGTGCGTACCTCGTCCAGATTCACAGACACGCCAATCAGAGCGGGAATATTCATCATTCGCGCAAGAATTGCCGTATGGGAATTAGATGAACCATGTACCGTAACGAATGCAAGGATTTTCTTCTTATCCATCTGCACGGTCTCGCTGGGACTCAAATCATCTGCTACGATAATGGACGGCTCCATATCCGCCAAATCCACATCTTCCTGACCCATAAGGTTCCTTACGAGACGATTTGAAATATCTTTGACGTCCGCCGCTCTTGCCTTCATATAGTCGTCGTCCATGTTAGCAAACATCTCGGAAAAGTTATCTCCCGTAACTGCCACCGCATATTCCGCATTCACCATTTCCGTCCGTATCATGTTGTGAATCGCGTCCAGATAATCGTCGTCCTCCAGCATCATCTGATGCACCTCGAAAATTGCGGCGCTTGCCTCACCCACTTCCTTCACCGCTTTATCATAAAGCTTCTGAAGCTGCGCCTGCGCCTGCTCCCCTGCTTTACCTAAACGCACGAGTTCAGCGTCCGCATCCGTAATCTTCGTTCTCTTAACCTGCTGGTCGTCTTTCTTAAGTACCGCCACTGGTCCCATAACGATTCCCTTGTAAACCACTTTGCCGGATAATTTCAACATATGTTTTTTCATCCCCTTTCTGTTACAGCCCATACCGCGTCGCATACTCTGATACATAATAACTTGTAACCGTTTATCTTTCTTAATACTGACATTCGGCGCCTTTTACAGATTTGCCTCAAAGAATGTCTTGATACCTTCATAGGCTTTCTCTTCATCCGCACCTTCAACCGCAACTTCCACTGTCTCACCGCATTTCACACCAAGACTCATAAGCGCCATCAGTTTAGCCGCCTCTGCGGATTTACCGTCTTTTGTTACGGTAATCTTACTCTCATACTGTTTCGCCTCTTTGACGAGAAGTCCCGCCGGTCTTGCATGAATCCCTACTTCGTCTTTAATTGTGTACTCAAATTTCTTCATGATGATACCCTCCTTATATGTTTTGTTTGCTATTGTTCACAATCAGTTCTCATATAGCTTATTTGCTGGATGCAATCTGCCTCCGCGCAATACCCCACATAAACAAAAAAACTTATATGCATTTCCAAATCCGAAAACATTTGCTTCCGAAAATATCGCATATAAGTTTAGCTCGCTTGCGCAATCACTATCCCTTTGTTGATTTGACAATACCATAGCTGACTTTAAAAGTCAACGCTATGGTATGTCTTCCGTTTCTTTCTCTGTTTTCGCCAAAATCACTGTTACAAAATTAGTTATTCTGCTCACAGTATTGCATAGGTTCCATCCCTATTTCGCCGCACTTTTCGCCTTGTGCAGAACCAGTGCGCCAGTTGCAGCGAAAATTCCTCCTGCCACGCACAGACACAGTACATCCACCGCTATAAAATTACTTTTGCCCAGTATCGGTAAGACTTTCTCAACCTGTTCCGGATAGTAAGTAATAATGATGCTGATCGCATTATTGATAAAATGCATTATCATTGCAGGATATATACTTCCCGTCTTCCAGACGACAATACAAAGAATCAGTCCCAGCAATCCGGTAGGGATAAATTTCACAAGACTCATATGATACAATCCAAACAGCACCGCCGTAATTGCAATCGCTGAAGATACCTTGTATTTCGCTTTCAGGGAATGCATGATGACTCCTCTGAACAGCATTTCCTCACAGACTGCCGGCGCAATCGCGACTACCACAAACACTGCCAATACGTTGTCACCAAAAATATTTGCGAAAGCCGTCTCTACATTCGAAGTACTCTCCGGAAACAGACTCATCAAACCGGCCGCGAGCACAAAATTAATCAAGACAGTCCCTATCATCATCAGTGCACCGCCCAGATATCCGGATACTTTAGCACGCGCAAATCCGTATGTCTGCCTGATATCTCTCTTGGTATAGACTACAAGGAACAGCGGCACAAATAACAAAATCATCTGCGTTCCGAAGACGCCTGCCAGACCGAATTTAACCTGCAGCATGCTTCCCACATAGAGTATCAGAAGAATCGTAAAGGCCACCACAAACCATACGTCAGACACGGTAGGCACACCGCCCTTTTTCAAATTCTCCCGTTTCTCAAAAAGCTGTAATCCTGCCTTACCGTCTGAAAAGAGAATTGCCTCACTGTCATAAATCCTGCTTAAGAACAAAATTGCCAGCACCGCATACGCTACGTTGCTTAAAAGCACTACTGCGATCGAAGCATACTCTACCTTAAATAACAGCATATTTTTGATAAGAAGACAGATATTTGCCACCGGTATCATCGCCACCGTCTGTGTCAGTTCCACATTCGGTATAAATCCGATGTAACCCACAAACATCACTACCAGCATAAGCGGCGTAATATAATTATTTGCTTCCTTGTAACTCTTGGCAAACGAGGTTACGCACATCGCCACCGCACTGATGAATAGGGAGAAGGCAAAGATTGCCAGCATACACACGAGTATTGCCGGAATAAACTTCGCCAGATTGAAGGAATTCATCTCTGTCTGCATATCCAGCATCTTATACATATATAAAGTGATCGCTCCCATAGAAGCAATATTGAGAATCGCTGAAGCAATACCAATTACCGCCACCGTGATAAATTTTGATACAATCAACTGCCTATTCGTCACCGGAAGCGTAAGAATCGTTTCCAATGTTCCTCTTTCCCGTTCTCCGGCAGTTGTATCAATCGCCGGGTACATCGTTCCCATCAGCAGACTGACAATCAACATAAAAGGAAGTATGGAACCCATAATGCTTCCAATAGACTGCTCGCTGCTGGCAACATCCTGCTTCTCATAATGAATCGGCTCCAAAATCGCTTCTACATCCATACCTGCTTCCGCAATCATCTGTCTTGTCATATCTTCTTTCAGACCATCGCATACCTCTCTGACAAGATTTGCCGCATAAGCTGAATTTTCCACGGAAGAAAGATAATATACGTCATACTGTATCTTCCCGTCTTCCATCTGCCCTGAGACATACACATCAATTTCTTCCTCATTTAATGCCGTCTCGTAGTCCGTTATACTGTCCGCATCTATAAGTGTGATTTCGTAGGACTGACTTTCCTCAGTCTGTTCTCCTTTAGCCTGACTATCCCGTCTGAACTCCTCCAGTTTATGTAAAAACCGTCCGTCGTCCTCGGCTTCCACTGCAATCTTATAATTCTGTTCTTCCATACTGGATGAGATGAATGTCATAAGCTGCATGACACCTATAAAAATCAGCGGATAGAGAATGATCGGCACTACTAACATCATAATCACCGTCTTCTTATCCCTAAATACGTCCAGCATCTCCTTTTTTACCAATGTACGTATGATTTTCGTGTTCATCTGTGTGCCCTCCTCTTTCCTGCCGCTCCTTTTCCCGAATCGGTCATGTCAGATTCCAATCCGCCGTTTTCGGCAATCAGTCCCGCAAATATGTCTCTTAAGCTGTCATGTCCCGTCTGCGTTCTCAATTCTTCCGGCGTACCCTCACCGATAATCCTGCCCTGATGGATCATAATGATTCTGTCACACAGATATTCTGCCTCTTCCATATAATGAGTGGAGTAGAGAACCGTCTTGCCTCTCTCTCGCTCGCCTTTCATGAAATCAACGATTGCCGCGCTGCTGATGATATCCAGCCCAAGCGTCGGCTCATCAAATATATAAACCTGCGGGTCATGTACAAGGCATCGCGCAATCGAAGCGCGCTGCGTCTGTCCGGTGGACAGTTTCTCTATTCTGTTATCGATAAAAGAATCCATAGTAAGCACTTGGCTGATCTCATCAATTCTGCGCTTCGTATCTTCCTCTGATATGCCGTAGATCACTCCAAGCATCTGCAGTAATTCCCTCGTAGAGAGACGTCCGTACAGTTTCGTATTATTGGACAGATATCCGATATGCCTTTTCACTTCAATGTCGTCGGATATTTCTTCATCATTGATGCGGATGCTCACCATACCGCTTGTGGGATTCATAAGCTTAGACATCATGCGCAGAAGCGTCGTTTTCCCCGCGCCGTTCGGACCCAATATCCCGACAATCTCCCCTTCTTTCACATTTAGGGAAATACCGTCCACGGCATTGAAATCACTCTTCTTATTTTTCTTCTCATTCTTGGTAAATGTCTTTACCAGATTATCAGCAATAATCATTCTGCAATTCTCCTTTTCCTAATTAATAAATTCGCAATTTCGGGGCAATCGGCTGCTATCATCGCCTACATACCCGTTCATTCGTCTTCTTGGTCATCCGGCAAACCGCTTTCCAGCCTGTTTTTTCTCCACCTATATATCAGAAGCATGATCGACAGAAAAGCAAAACAAAGTATAAATGTACTGACACCGATACTGATCATTGCTACGGTTCCCGCATTTGCCGCCGTCTCATTTGTACCGTTCTCACGATAGACAATCACAAATTTCAACACGCCGGAAGCCACTGCCGCGATCAGGCTCGCGCAAAAATTTACCTTAAAACCCGGTTCATACTTCCTGTCCCAGACACCATTCTTTACACATGCGGTTACAATATAGCATCCCATGCCTAAAAATACAATTGTTTCTCCAATAATCTGCTCCCCGCAGTCTTCTCCGTAATAGACAAGCTGCGCCGCAATCACCAGCATCAATCCGATAAAAGCAATCCAACAGCCTGCGCTCTCGATGTGGAGCAATCTCTGTTCCTGCATCTCATCCAGTTTGTTTTTCCTCTTCTTCATTTATCTCACCCTTCCTATTACTCATCTTCCCAAAACAACTCGTCAAGGCTCTTGCCTAATACCCGGCATATCGAACGGCATAACTTGATCGTAGGATTGTATTCTCCCTGCTCAATGGCATTCATCGTCTGTCTCGATACTCCAACGGCTTCCGCAAGCGCTTTCTGCGTCATATCCTTCTCTGCTCTCGCTACCTTAATCGGTATATTTCTTGCCATCTGCCCACCTCTCCTTCGGCTTCTGCTGTTCCATCGGTCATTGCCTTTCTTTATAATAATTCATTACGGTCAATGCCGTACTTCTATTCTAAGTTATCACACATCTTACATAATGTCAAATATATTTGACATTTATTTTTATTTATCTTACAAAAATAAAAATTTACCCGATACTGTTTTCTTAGAAACCGTATTTCTATTGTCAAAAAAACTTCTATAGATCAGATTCCGGTTTGCACCCTTCCTCTGTTTTATAGAAGTTTCATTTCAACTTACTCTGTTTTCTATTCTCTGTTTTTCTCCGCGTATTGCAGCACTTTCACAATCGGTACGATCAATAATCCGCAGAAGAAATTGCTGACGCCATGAATGGCGTCCCATGGAAGCCCTGCGACAATCCATGCAATCATTCCCTTAAAATTCAGTCCGAATAAAATCGCCTGCGCCGGAGCATACAGCGTCCCGAACAAAAAGCCGTGCGCCGCACATACTGTCATATATACAATGGGGCGCACTTTCTTCGGCATCTGTTTCGGCAGAAGCATGACCGCACCCCACAGAAGCGTCCATAAATACAGATACGGCACCCACCACGCTGCAAAACCGCATAAGATTCCGTTCAGAATCACATAAGTATAAATCGGATACAGCGCCTTCTTTCTATAGACTACCGTATAAGCAATGGTCAGCGCCCCCAGCAGATGCACGTTAGGTATCAGTTCCATAATAAGCTTGGAGGCATACATAATGCCTCCAAGCATTCCAAACACTGCTATTTCCCTGATTGTCAGTTTCATATCTACTCTACCTTAAAGGAGTAGGCGTCTCCCTCTGTGATCGTCGTAGTATCGACGCCCGACTGCGCATACTCTCCGTTCACATAGAACGCCCAATACACGCCGTCTTTGTCATAGTCGGCCGTAATCCCGTTGACAGACTTGACATACAGACCGTATTCACTGTCTTCACCTTCAATCAGACCGACCTCCAGCAGTGCTTCGCCCACTGTCTCTTTGTCTGTGTGAATCTCGAACGCCGTCTCATTACCATCCTGATCTGTCACGGTAAAGGCAAATTTCTTATTGCCTTCGCCAAGCACATTTCCGCTGTCAGAGGTATTTGTTTCCGTCTCTGCCGCAGTATCCGAATTGTTCTGCACATCCGTCTGCGCGCTCCCCGCATCTGCCTCCGTACCGGAAGATGCCGCATTTCCCGCACTGCCATTACAACCGTTCGTAAATAATGCCGCTGCCACAATCAGCACCATACAAAGGAGGAATGACAATAATTTCTTATTGTTTCTCATTTTCATATCCTTAGTCTCCTTCAATTGTTATTTCCTCTTTCCAACCGGCGCCCGCGGTCATATTGCTAAGAGGTTTCCATTGTCCGGATATTTCGACTCGGCACTTTGTCAATCGGCCTTCTCAGAGATTCTCCAATGGCTTGTCCCGAAATGTGGCTTCCGGTGAGATTGATATCACAATACTATGCCTCACGGCGACGGGCTCGTACAGGATTTACACCTGTTTCCCCGGACAATTCTTATCTATCATAAACTTATTTCTTTGTTTGGTCAATTGCGAAGATAAATATGTATGTATTAAATGGCGTACAATGCATCGGCTCTCATGACCCGATACGTCGGCAGGATTGCTGCGCTGAATGCGATACAATCCGGCGCCGCTATTCCACCATATATACCGCGCTGTACTCCGTATCAAACAGATATCTCATCGGTCTGCCTGCAAACATCCCGCCAATCTCCTGCACCAATGCGGCCTGATTTTCATAATTCAAATCAATGTAAAACAGACATCCGGAATCGCCCCCGCCGTCTATCTCGGCAAGCGCCTGCGGAATGACACCCAGTAACTCCCCTCTTACCGGATAAGTATACTCAGCTTTGGAGAAATAAACGCTTTCCCCGCATGCACGGTAACTGCTTCCAGAGGTAATATAGAAGACCGGGCGGTCCGCATATGTGCCGACTGTATTAAGCTGCTCCTCCGTTCCGCGATACAGGTAATTGACCCCCGGCGACAGATATCCGAGCAGCATACAGCAAAACATAGTGATGCACGCCGTATATGCGATGCTTTTTGCCATACCGGTCGTAAGCTTCTCCGCAAGAAATACTGCAAGCAGTATAATCATCGGAAATACGGGAAACACATATCTGTCCTCCTTGTATGGCGCTATCTTGGAAATCAATACAATATATAAGAACACGGCAGCCAATACTTGTATCGAAATCATATCCTGCATTGTAAACCGCAGTTCAAATTCTTTCCTTTCTTCTCTTTTCTGAAGCAGAATGCAAATGCTTCCGTCCTCTGCCGTATCTTTTCTTATGCGCCACCAAACGGACAGCACACGATAAAGAATCAGTACCGCGGCAAGCGTCAAAAGCAGGAATGCGCCTTTGCCGAACAGTTCACCGTCTATCACTGCAAAGAGTTCCGGAAGAGACGTAAACCATCCCTCGCCTGCAGCCAGATTCCCGAATGCCTCCTCACCCCTGTATCCGGAAAAGATATCGTTCAGAATATCCGGCCAGATCAGAAGCACTGCCGCTATGCCCGCTCCCATTGCCAACGCATATTTGACGGCAAAGGAATAATTTCTTTTCCATAAGGAATAACACCATATCACAGCGCAGATAAAAAACGCGTAGACCAGAAAATAGTACTGCGTCATAATCCCCATAAACGCCGTCAAAGACAGAATCGGATAAATCCAGCCTTTCACTTTGCCGCCTTGATTCTTCGTCCACACCTCTTTCCAGAGTAATACATTCACATAAGTAAAAAGAACCGCAAAACAGGTAAATACCATATACATTCTGATAAAAACAACCGTACTTACAGCCCCCGCGCTAAATCCGTACAAAACACAGACCAGCGCCGACCAAAATTCCGATTTCATCAGTTCCTTGGATAATTTCCACAAGAACAATATCGTTAACAGAAAGAACAGCATATTTACAAAGATACCGCTCCACTTTGTGAAAATACCCGGAAATACTATAGAAAATACGGAAGAGGAAAAATTCAGGAGCAAATAGAAAACCGGTGGATGTACATCCGCTGTAATCGTCCGCCAGACACCCGAAAACCCAAAAGCTTCTTCCTCTGTCAGCGTCAGATAATCCTGAAAATATTCGGAAGAATGCCATTGATTCAGCCATGTCGCATCCTCTCTGTCCGCAACAAGATACGGATAGTTTAGCTGGCTTGTAAAATGATAAGAATATAATTCATCACAAAAGAATCCTTCTTTCCGGCTCCCCCAATAAAGAAGATTCAAACTGACCAGACATATCAGAAGCACACCGATTATGATGCGCGTCCTATTACTCCATCGTTTCTCCATAATTTCCTCCATGTCGGAGCATCTTTTCGCGACGACACGCGAGCAAAATCTCAAATTTTGCTCTGCGATTCCGAGTTTGTGGCTCCGACACAAACTCGCGATTGAAAAATAAGGTCATCAGACTTATTTTTCAATTTTTCCATTAAGCATATAAAGCGTTACAAGAAAATAGAACGGCACCGCAAACACCACCGTCAAACCGTATCTGAAATACGCATTGACCGGAGAAGCCACGCACACGAGCAGGGTAACGACCGCCGGCACATATAAAGCGAGCATTTTCCATTGCCGGCATCTCATCAGGAAGAATGCCAATATAAAGGTACACCAGAAATAGAATCCGATGGATGTCGTATAGCCCAGAAACGGAATTTCCCTAAAATATGTCATAAACTGATTCATACCTTCTACCAATACCGGAAATCTTGATTTCAAGTCAAATCCATCGGCGTTCAACCTGAAAACGTCCGCACCCACAACATAATAAGCCTTCGTTCTCCCCGGATCGTCCGGATAAACATATCCATAACACTTATTGAGCACTGCGTCCAGATAAGTGACCGGATGCTCCAGAAACTGTTTCCAGTAAACCTTCAAATAAGCGTCCCACTCTTCTTTCGTCGCATCATTATTATAGAAATCTTTTACCCTGTCTGAAAACTCCGGCAGGTAACGTTCCGCAAGCGTATCATACACCAGAATATTGTCAATCGCTTCTTTTTCCTCCTCCGACATCTCATGTCCATAAGAAACTACGCAGCGCGCCGTCTGTAAGAAGGGAATAGACAGACTCTCCGCAATACTTCCGTTTGGCACTCCCGACGCCGGCAGGAAAACTTTGAACCAGAATGCGACGAACACAAGCACTCCCGCAAAGACGGCGCACAGCGCTTTCCAATGCTTCTTTGCCAGAATAAGAAAACACGGAATACAACTGACGGTAATAGCTAATCCTTCATTCCTGAACAGACACAGAAGAATCAAAAGAACCGGAAGCAAGGTCATCTTGATCCGATTATGCGCAAATTCATCTGGTGAAAGCGCCGTCTCAAACATAAAAATGATCACCAGAAGCGAGACGATGGCGAAGTTAATATTTTTGCCCACCGAAATAGCATATACCGGGAATATCGGCAAAAATGCATACAGACAGATTAATCCCCTAAGCACGCGCACATTTATGCCCAATTTTCTCAGGAAATCCGCCATATAAGATAAGACCATGATGAAGGCCGCCACCTGCACCAAGACATAGAGAAACATTCCTGCGGCGGCAGAACCAAACGCAACTCCTATTTTAACAAAAAATACCAAGAATAATATCTGAAAATACGGATGATGATTCGTCAACGGCTCATAACCATACCACTGTTCCAACATAGTCCCCGCATCATAAAGCGCACTTCCCGGATAAAAAGAAATCAAATACGGAAGCCAGCAGACAAATAAGAAAATTCCCGTCTTTAATCTGTATCTGTCATTCGCGCTGCCTACAGCCTGACGACTCCCGACGTGTTTTTTCGCCAAATTGATCATCCATTGATACAGTATGAGGACCAGACAATAAATCATCGTTCCGTATCCTATAAGAACAAGCATTGTCTTCATCACCTGCGCAGCATTCAACATGCAAAGCGCAATCCCCGTCGCATTCTTGTAACACAACCCTAGGAGTACAAACCCGGACAGCAACAGCGAAAATACCGCTATGTCTTTCTGCACCGGAAAACTGCGCCGAATGTAATGATACAGATAGGCAAGACAAAGCACAAAGACCGCTTGTCCGAGTCCCCAGCCGTGTAAAGAAGCGAGTACCGCATACAAGCCTTTCATCTCTGGTATGTTTTCAAAATTGACGCCGATTGCCGCCACGGAACAAACGGCTAACAGCAAACATACTACTTTATTTCTTGTTTCTTTTTGCATAATATCATCTATTCTTAAAGACATGTTTTTCTCCCGATCCATTTCCCACACTTTCCTAATTCTAGCATATAATCCCATTTTTGCAAAGAAAATCAGAACCGCCGACCAAACCGACAGTTCTGATTTGTTATCAATCTTATACGCTTCTTACTTAGGCAGATTAAATTTCGCGATCAGGCCGTCTAAAGCTGCTGCCTGCGCAGACAACTGCTGACTCGTCGCCGAAGACTGCTCCGCAACTGCGGCATTCGTCTGCACTACATCCGAAATCTGGTTTACACCAGCCTCCGCCTCCTGCATCGTCGCCGCCTGACTGGAGGAAATCGCACTCAGTTCTTTGGAAGAATCCGCAACCTTCCTAATACCGTCCACTACCGTCTCAATAGATGTCACCGCACGGTCCGCAACCTTATTACCGTTCTCAATCTCCTGCATAGCGCCCTCAATGAGCGTTCTGGTATCTACCGCCGACTTGCTGCTCTGCTCCGCAAGTTGTCTGATCTGATCCGCTACGACTGCAAAACCGCGTCCCGCCTCACCGGCTCTTGCCGCCTCAATAGAGGCGTTCAGGGATAACAGATTTGTCTGGGATGCAATACTCTCAATCTCAGAAATAATATTGCCAATCTTCTGAGACGTCTCATTAATGCGCCCCATGGCTTCAAGCATTTCTCGCATATCGTCGCTGCTGCGGTTCGCCACATCGGCATACTTCTGCGACTGTTTATAAGCTTCTTCGGCGGAAGCGGCAGCGCTCTTCGATGCATCGGAAATTGTTGTGATCGTCGCCTGCAGTTCCTCGACTGCCCCCGCCTGCTCCGTCGCGCCTTCCGCAAGACTCTGCGAACTCTCCGCCAGATTTCCCGATCCTGCCGAAACCTGTACGGACGATTCCTCAATGCAACGTATTGTTTCCGTCATAGTGTCTCTAAGCTGCTTCAGAGACTCAAATATCTGTCTGAACTCTCCCGTATACTTCGAACCATCCTTGGATCTGACCGCATAATTAGCGCCTGCCATCTCCCCTAAGATATAATCCATATCATAAATAATGAAATTAAGCGTTCCCGCCATATCATTCGCCGAACTGATAATGTCGGCAACCTCATCATTGGCCTCCACTTCCGGAAACGGGCTGGTAAGATCGCCCTCCGCAAACTCCGCCAGCCGTTCCTTCAATTTAACAAGCGGTACTGATATATTCAACGCTATGTAATTTCCGAGACGGATAGATGTCGCGATCGCTATGACAATAACCACCGCGATCACGATAACCAATATCGTTGATACGATCGTCATTACCGAAGAAATACTATTTCCCCGGTCAACCTTAATATCCATAATGGAAACCAACTGATCATTAATGTCATCGTATAGCGGCATTAAATCGCTCATCGCCATGTCCTGTGCCGCCCTCGAAAGTTCCGGATCGGCATTTGCTCCGACTTCCAGAATCTGGTTGTCCAGTTCCCAATACTGCGGCAGTTTGCTTGAAATATCACTGTAAACCGCTTTATTCGCATCGGATACCATAAACTTCTCCAATGCTTCAAAGCTCTGCGTAAAGTTCTCTATGCTCTCACTGTGGGCCGCTTTCATTTCCGCAACGGCTCCTTCCTCCTCATAACCGATACATCCGCGCAGCGTAGACCTCGTCTCAGCAAAATATGTCATCGCCTTGCCCACATCTCCTTGAGCGAAACCGTAATCCTGCAAGGCACCTGCATAAATCTTAGCTATAACAATCAATACAACCAGTACGATCGCCGCCACCAGCGCCGGAACCCCTGATGCAATCACGAACCCTCGAAGCAGACGTTCTTTGATCCGGTATCTGTTCAATCTTTCATATATTTTGTTTAACTTCTTAAGCATTTCCATTACCCCCTTATTGTACCGAATATCTTTCTTCTTATAAACTAAATATTCGGTCGAAACTTGCGTCTATTATACCATATATTTCAGATTATGAATATAGTTGTTGTCACAAGTTGGTAAATATTTTCTGCGGGGGGACCCTGCCTTAATACCCATATCTTCTTCTGTATTTTAAGAACATGAATGCAGACAAAATAAGCGCCATTAATTCTGCTGCAGGCGTCGCCAGCCAGATACCGGTTACACCCAGTATGAGCGGTAATACAATCATGGTAATCAGCATAAATACAAAAGATCTTGAGAATGCCAGTACCGCTGAAACGACACCGTTGGACAATGCCGTGAACATTCCGCTTGCAAAAATATTGAAACCGATAAAAAACAGCGCGATCGTACAGATTCTGTTTCCGGTTACCGCAAGTTCATGTACCGGGTTATCCGGATGTGCAAATACGGACACTAATGGTCTTGTCAAGGCAAATGACAATGTTACTGTCACGACCGAAATGAATGTAATCACTTTCAGACTCATTGTAACCAGTCTGCGCAGTTTCTCATGATTCTGTTCGCCGTAATAAAAGCTGAGCATCGGAGCCACACCATAAGAATAACCTGTGTACAGTGAACTTGCAAACATGAGCACATACATAATAATCGTGACGGCCGCAACGCCGTCCTCTCCCACATAATGAAGCATCGTCCAGTTGAACATCATCGTAATGATTCCTGTGACAAGTGCCGTTGCCATCTCCGAGCAGCCATTAGCCGCCGCGCTTACAAGAACTTTAAACCGGACTGCCGGCTTCTTGAAATGAAGAAGACTCCTCTTTCTGGAAAATACAAACACGCCAACGACTGCGGTAACGGAATACCCCAATCCGGTAGCAATCGCCGCTCCACTGATACCCATACCTAATCCTGCAATAAAAACATAGTCAAGTATCATGTTGAGTACTCCGCCCGTCACGGAACAGATCAATGAAAGCGTTGCTTTCCCGCTGGCGATCATATATAAGGTAAAGTTGTTCATCAGCAGAATCGGCACCGTAAAAATCAGATACCGGCTCAGATATTCCACGCAATATCCTTCCACGTCTGCAGAAAGGTTCATTCCGGCAAAAACGTGATCCATTACCGAATACCCAAAGATACACATAAAGATTCCGACAAATACATTGACCACAATCAGAAATGTAAAATCTTCTTTTGCCTCTTCACTCTTTAATTCCCCCATCTTCTTCATAATAACCGCGCTGCCTCCAGTGGCAAGCATCGTAGAAATAGCGGTGACAAACTGGATGACGGGCGCCGTCAGATTAATTGCCGACAATGCGTCTGTTCCAATCAGGTTCGACACAAAAAGCCCGTCCACCATTGTATAAAAAGACATAAAAACAGTCATTGCAATCGTTGGCACTGCAAATTTCAAAATATTCCTTAGCGTGACCGGTTTCAAATATACATTTTCTTTATCCATAGCTTCCTCCGTCTTCTGCACATCCACGCAACATTACAACGTATTTTCTGTGCTTTTCCTTGTATTTGCTCTCTGTATGGTGTATCATATACCGTACAGTAACTGTACGGTCAATATAGATTGAACAAATTTAAACAAAAAATATATAAGGAAAAAAGAACAATGAACAAAGATGGAAAACTGCTCACAATCGGACAATTTGCCGCGCTGCACGGCATTAACAAAAAAACACTTATGTGGTATGACGAAATCGGTCTTTTTAAACCTTCTTCCATCAATCCTGAGAATGGTTACCGCTGTTACGACTATCACCAAAGCCCCGTCCTTGAAACAATCCTGCTTCTTCGGGAATTGGACGTCTCTGTCAGTGAAATACAAACCTTTATGCAAAATCGTTCCGCCGCTGCACTCAAATCTCTTCTGGATGAAAAAATCACTGATTTGGATCGCAGCATCATGCACCTGCAGGCAATCCGCCAAACACTGTACAGCCACCATCAGGACATGGTCACACTGCTTACTATGAACCTATCCGAGATCAATATTGTGGAAAAAGAAGAAAGATATCTGGTAACAGTAGATATCGACGAAAATACCTCCTTCGAACAGGAAGTCGAAATGATTGTAAGTAAGACTACGGAGTACCATCTCGGACGCCTTCATGACGCTTCCTACGGCTCTATGATACCCGTCGAAAATCTACAGAAAAGCCATTTCAATGATTACACCAATCTGTTCATTGAAATACCTTTTCTGAAGCCGGACTCCGCTCCGTTAAAAACTCCTCTCAACGGTTCCGGTCAAACAGAAGATATCATATCTTATCAAAACGGACTGCACATACAGCCCGGAGGAAAATATATCAGGGCATTCCACAAAGGTGACTTTAGTGGAATACCCTGCCGTTATCAAGCTATTTTCAATTATGCCGACAGTCACGGACTGACTCTGTCCGGTTTTTCCTATGAAAAAGGAATCAATGAGACGGTGATTGACCGGATTGAAGACTACATTGTTCAGATTGAAATTCCTATATCCGTGTGAAATAAAAACAAATCGTATATACCATTATTAAAAGACAGGCTTCAACGCAATCTTTATTTTTCTGTTTTCATCATTCTGTTTTATTCATTCGTATCTCTTTCGCATGAAATACGTCCCCTGCAAATTCTCCCTTTAAACTAACCGACATATTTTGTTCCAAATCTTTAAATTCCGCTTCCGAATCTTCATGTCGCGCACCGTTTTCATAGATAGTACGAATATAAAAACGCGCATCTTCTTCAAAAACCACTTGTATCAAATCCGAATCCGGAAGCTGTGCTTCCGTAGAAGCATCGACTCCGAGCAGACTGCCATCCTCCATAATTTCTGTCTGAGTTTCCGCGATATAGAAGAAGTCTGCGTCTATTTTCATAACTGATCCTTCGAAATCCGCATCCACGATTGCCGCAATATCCGGTGCAAGAACATGCCATCTTCCCTCAACATTCGACTCCGTCGTATCCCCTTGTTCCGTCTCTGTCACGTCTGTTACTTCTGCTTCTTCTGTTACATCCGCCTCTCCCGTTACGTCTGCTTCGCTTGTCGCGTCTGCCTCTCCCGTTATGTCTGCTTCGCTCGTCGCGTCTGCCTCGCTCGTTACGTCTGCTTGGCTCGTTTCTCCCGCTGCAGAATCATTACCGCATCCTGCTGCCATAAAATTAAGCGCGCAAACAGCGCACAATACCGCAACAATTTTCTTTCCTTTGATTTTCATGATAAATCCCTCCTGATTTTCTAATGTACGGGCTTATCATATCAAAGTAATCTCTAAGATCGCTCTAACCAGTCTCTAGTATATCTCTATTTTTCCTCTAATTTATCTCTAAGCCGCTTCTTCGGCTTGCGCTCCGGCAGTTCGGCAAACATCTCACGTACCATCTCCTGCAACCGCTCTTTGTCTTCCAGAATAGTCACCGGAAGCATCGGCTTCGCTCCTTCATATGGCGGCTGTGGTTCGCTGTCAGGCATATATTTCTTACTCGTCTCTGTAATCTTTACCATAAAGTCGTCCCCATATATACCTCCGAAAATCCTTTCTCTGTAATAGAAGACATATCCTCCCATCATCGAAATATTACGGACGTCCCCCAGCTCCGAAAGCTGTTCCATGATATATTCCATAAGTTCTTTGTTATTTGCCATATTGATACCTCCCGTAACATATATAAATTTTATTTTAGTATAACAGATTCATAACATACTATCTTGTATATTTTCGACAAATTATATAAGCGGCTCGACATAACCTCATAACGTGCCCGCAATCCTGTCACAAAAAAACGACGGGGAACTTTCCCGTCGTTTCACATATCTCTTCTATTCGATATCAGCTTGTATAGAAGCTGCTCTACACCACCAGACTATAACTGCCAGCTTCCGAACAAGCTGCTGTTTATCGCACTGTTCATCACATTGCCGTATGCCGATGCCGCCTGACCGGTAAGCCCGTAAGGAGAATATCCGGTAAGCCCGAGTCCCAAAGTACCTTGTCCGCCGATCAGACTCTGTATCAGATAGGTCTGCAGACTATTCTGTCCCAACAGATTCTGATAACTTCTCTGCGCACTGCCTGCATCATAATCTCCGGTATAATAATCCTTTACCTTATCCATCACTGACTCTTCCCACTCCGGGTCCGTCTCCATCTTCTTAAAAGCTTCCTGAATAATAATGTCTCCTGCTGTCGCAAATGTCGGATTGGACATCGTTCTCTGATTCTCCACCGCCTCCTTCATCACCGTGGCATAACGATCCCCGGTCTTCCCTTGCACTGTATTGGACAGTCTCGAAATATTTTTCTTATTGTTAACAGAAGCAATTCTTCCTACACTGCCTACGGAGTTGACGCCGCTCACGCTATTGTCAACATTAATCCTTCCGATACCAAGGTCGTTAATATACATATCAATCCCCTTTTCTGCACACAAAATTTCCTTCCTTCATAGAACAACTTCCTCTGTGCATTTCATGAATTCCATTCATCATATTTATCCTGAACAAACTATATCATAGTCCCCTTTGCTTGTGAAGTAAAGTGTCACAAACAGCCGTAAACATGTCATAAGACTATCGCTATGCGATACCCCGGCACCGCTTCAGCCAATTTCCCCGCAGATAATAAATGATAAACAACAGCGAAGTCGCCGTCCAGGTCATCGGATAACTGAACGCCACCGTGGACATCTCCGGCCGCAGAGGAACCGCCGTCAGAATCCAGACTACGCGCAGCACGCAGATACCGACACACGTCATAAGCATCGGCGGTATGGCGTCCCCGCATCCTCTCGTGGTGCCGCCAAGTATCTCGATACAGATATACGTCACATAGCTTGGTGAGATCACCCGCATCATACCAAGCCCGATAGCAACTACGTCCAGATCATCCGTAAACAGCCGGAAGAAAAGTCCTCCGCCCGTCAGCACGATCACACTGAGAAGCAGACTCGTAAACGCCGCCATGCCTAGACAGATGCGCACACTCTTCCTGATCCGGTCATATTTGCCAGCGCCGAAGTTCTGTCCTGCAAAAGTGGTAATCGATACGCCATAAGCTCCCATAATCATCCAGAAAATACCGTCTATCTTGCCGTATGCCGTCCACGCCGCGACCGTATCCGTCCCGAAAGCATTGATGCTTGACTGAATAATCAGATTGGAAACGGAATACATGGCAGACTGAACTCCTGCCGGCAGACCAATGCGCACAATCTTATGCAGAAGCGGCATCGTAAAACGGATCTGCTTAATATATAACCGGTAAGAATCTTCGGTTCGCACAAGCGTCACGATCACCATAAATGCACTGATAAGCTGTGACAATGCGGTGGCTGCCGCAACACCAACCACGCCCATCTCCAAAATCGTCACGAACAAAATATCCAATATAATGTTGGCAATACACGATAAAATCAGGAAATAGAGCGGCCGCTTGGAATCACCCACCGCCCTTAAAATACCGGAACCCATGTTATAGATCAACGAAGGGATAACGCCGATAAAATAAATCCTCATATACACAACGGACAACTTCAGAATTTCCTCCGGCGTATTCATTGCCTGCAGCGCCAACTTGGAAAAAAGAAGCCCCAACACCATAATCAAGGCGCCTCCGGCGATGGACAGCGCCATTGCAGTATGTACCGTGTTCTTCACATCCTCTTCTTTCTTCGCTCCGTAATACTGTGAGATAATTACGGTCGCCCCGGAAGAAAGTCCGGTAAAAAATCCGATCAACAGATTAATCAGCGTCGCGGCCGGTCCGCCCACTGCCGCCAGCGCTTCTTTACCCACAAACTTTCCTACGATAACCGCGTCCGTAGTGTTATAAAGCTGTTGAAAAAATGTCCCGAACAAAATCGGAAAAAAGAAAAAGAGAAGCTGTTTCCAAATCACGCCTTCCGTAATCCGATTGGAAACCTGATGACTATGCACTTTCATATCTGCACCATGCCTTTTCATAAATTACGCCGTTTCATCAACGGGTATTTCTCTCATCATATCTCTTGTTCTTTACCGCGTCAAATAAATTGTTCTGCATTATCAGCTTTTCCACCCGTCATTGTGAATTCTATTTTCCATCCTCATTCTAATTTCCCTCTTGACAATTGTCTTGTATTGTATCGCACTGTATGTTGATACAATACAGTTAGAAACAGAAAGGCAGTGACGATTTAGAGATTATTGTAAGTAATAAGACCATCTGCCCTCTGTACAAACAGATTGTAACGCAGGTAAAAACGCAGATTATGAACGGAGAACTGAAAGCCGGGGAAGGCTGCTTTGTTTCTGTACAAAATCAGGATTTCTATTTAGAAGAACAGCAGAAAAAAATTGAAGAGCATTTCAACGAAGCAATTGAAATAGCCCGCACAAGCGGCATCCCGCTTAACAAATTACTCGACTTATTAGCGCTGCTGTATGAGGAGGATTGACTATGACAAATGCTTTAACGATTTCCGGTCTTACCAAAACTTATAAAGATTTCACTCTGGATCACGTTTCATTTACCGTCCCGTGCGGTTCTATTGTCGGACTGTTCGGTGAAAACGACGCAGGCAAAAGCACAACCATCAACGCGGCACTAGGACTGATTCAAAAGGAAGACGGTCATGTCTCGATTTTAGGAAATGAAGCGCTGGATGACGATATCAAAGAGCAGATAGGCGTAGTTTTTGACGGTAGTAACTATCCCGAACTTCTCTCGCCCGATAAAATCAATCGAATCATGAAGAATATTTATCATTCATGGGATGAGCAGACCTATTTTCAGCTTTTAAAACAGTTTTCTCTGCCCACAGATAAACAGATCAAGCAGTTTTCAAAGAGTATGAAAATGAAACTGGCGGTTTCTGCGATCTGCTTTTTCGTATCGTATGAATTTGCGGTAAGAGTGTACCGCAAACGGGATATTGTCCGAAAAAAGTAAACGGCAAAGAGGGCGAAAGCATTCACTGCTTCCGCCCATGTTTTCAAGTATTATACATCATGAATGTTTCTATTTCTTCTCTATCCGGCAATTTCACTCTTCGTTCTTATACAGCGTATAATAATCTGATTCCAGATTATCCATCATCCGGCTAAACCACAGCTTCGCATCATCAAGCGCTTTATTATAGATGATTGGCGCCATCTTCTGTTCAAATAATTCTAACACCTGCATTTGTGCGATAATTCCGATTTCCTCGCCCCTCTCGTCAAGATAAAACGCCTTAATTTCGTCCTGCAATTTCTCCCTCTGTATATCGGACAGTTTGATCTGTAACAGGTCTTCTCTTTTCTTCATGTGATCTTCTCCTTCCATGTTATAGCCACAAAGCTTCGCTCAAGCATCTCTGCACGCTCAGTTCCTCAATACATATCATCTTTGCCAGAAGCCATGCGCGTTCTTCCTCCGTCATTTTAGTGATTCTCTCCGCCGCATTGGAATCCTGCACGTTTCTAATGATGTTATCCAGACTTTCTCTCTTGTATTCTGCCGCGTCCGCCGCTTCCTTCCATGCTTTCTGTTTCCTTAAAAGCACTTCAATCAACAACGACTTCTCCATCCGACCGTCAATCACCGTTTTAATCTCATCAAGAGAAAAACCCAGTGCTTTAAACTCCAATAAAACCTGCATCTGCTGTACCTGCTCTGCGGAATAATATCGATACCCGTTCTGTGCATCCACCTCTGCGGGTCTGATGATACCCTTTTTCTCATACAAACGGAGCGCTTTCCTCGAAATGCCAAAGAACTCTGCCAGTTCTCCAATTAACATGCGGTCATCTTTCATAGTTTTCTCCCACTAATATCATTCAGACAAGCCATTACAGACTTTACTGCTCAAGCATACTGTTTACCCGCTTGATACATACCGAATTGGCACGAATATTTCCCATACAGGAAACAAGCATAAAAACGCCGCCCAAAACAGAACTTCTCACCTGAAAGCAATAAATCAGCTCCGGAAATGACATCCTTCCCTTGCCGATCAGTCCGCATCCGATTAGGAGTACGAGAAAGTAACCTCCGATTCCGAATAACGGTTTGAGCATTTGTCCAACCGCATTTTTCTTATGAATCCTCAGATTCGCTTTCATAAGATTCAGACTGCTCTCCTCACATTTGTTCAGCAACAGTTCGCCGGCATCATAGACAAGAATCGCATCTGCCTGTGTCATGAGCGGTCCGATATCCGAAGTGCACTTCGCCAGTGCTTTCTGGGCTGCTTCTTTTAAAACCGGAATGCCTTTAAGCACAAGTCTGTAATTCAGCCACAGATGCGGCAGGATGCACATACAGACTATACCGGTCAATAACAAACTGCTCCTCATCATCAGATAGGCTGATAGCAGCGTATTTACAACAGCTACTACTGCGTGCGGAATACGAAGCGGCGCATTCATCATCATACATGCCTCCTCGATATCACTGTTCAGCCTTGTTAGCCACTCTCCGGTCAAGCGGTTCTCCAGCCGTCCATAAGGCTGGTTTCTCAATCTCTCTATCATTTTCTTCTGCAGCATCGCCTGCGTCTTCGCCGCAAACGCCGCATAGCTGCTCCATACAACACCATTATACACAAACAACAATGTGCAAAGCAAGCCATAGCCGATACATAATAACGGCAAAGTCCTTTGGTCACTCGTTTGCAGACACAGGAAAACAGACTTCATCATGGCCGCCGTCATCCATGTTCTTAGCGCGTCAAAAGGGGACCGTAAGAGTAGCCAAAAAGCATATTTACGCAGAATGCCAAGCCTCTTTATCAGTTTATGAAATTCATTCACAGACGAACTTTCCTCCTTCCATGCGGCAGATCTTATAACCGTCATCCAACGTCTCCGGATAATGCGTTACATGAATCACCGTTTTGCCGGCTGTCAATCGGTCCAACGCACAAAGTACATCATATCTTGTCTCATGGTCCAATGCCGAGACCGGTTCGTCCAGCAAAATCACCGGCACATTTTTGCATAGTGCACGGGCTATCTGGATGCGCTGTGACTGTCCGCCCGACACCTGACTCCCTCGTTCTCCAACGCTCGTGTCCAATCCGCCCGGAAGACTCTTAATCCACTTCGTCAGACTTACATGCTCACATATTTTCCATAATTCACCCTCCGCAATGTCATGCCCGCAAGTAATATTATCTCTGACAGACAGCGGAAAGAGACTTTCTGCCTGCATCACAAACGCCACCTGCCGCCGTATTTTCTCCGGTTCCGTCTCTCCTGCCACGGTAACGCTCCCGGAATCCGCCTGATACAAACCCGCCAGAATTTTCAAAAGCGTACTCTTACCGCAGCCGCTGTCTCCAACGATTCCTATATGTTCACCCTCTCGCACCTTTAATGACAGTCCCTCAAGCACCTTGTTCTTTTCATATGCAAAAGAAACTTCATCCAGCCGTATTGCATACTCTCCCATTGTCCGCTCTCCGTTTCTCATGATATCCATCATTTCTCCAAAACCAGTTTATCCTCCAGCCTGTCAACCGATGCGCAAAATCTTCTGAATCCTGCATAAATCCCCGGCATATTCTGTAAAAATCCCGAGACGTTTCCCGAAAGATTTAGAAAAAGATAAAAAATACCGATGCTGATTTCATGATTTATGACCATATACCCGCCAAAACCGATCAGACATAACAGCGGAAGGAAGGAAAGCATTCCGGAAAACGACATCAGCTTCGCCGTAACCCGTTCTCTTCTGACGCTTCCATTCTCCCACTCTGCCAGACGCTCATCAATGGCACGTTCCATCAGTCTGTATGCATCATATATTAAAACAACGGGAAAAAGTTCCAACATGACAGTCACCATCCCATTGACACTTTTCTTGCTCTCATAACACTGTCCACTGTAAGTTTTGATGATTTTGCTCGAACAAAAGCAGTATACAATCAGAGGAATCACCGGAATGATAGACAGAAATGCCAGCTTCACATTTTGACAAAACAAAAAGATAACGGCACACACAAAAGAAACAAACTGTTTCATAATGGCAAAAAGATTCTCATTAAAGTAGACGGATACCTCTTGCAGTTCATTCTGCATGGCAGACTCTTCTTCACCGGCGTTCAACCCTGCAAGCATCCTGATATCACTGTATAAATAGTGCCGCGCGTATCCCATCCGCATTTCGTGCACAAACATTTCACATGTATATGACACAAGATAGGCGGAACCGTACTCGTTTACCGCATAGAGCGCGATCAAACCTAATCCTGCCGCCGCCATCATTCCTTCATGAGCGTCCGTTCCTCCTAAGAAAGACTGCTGTGCAGATGAGAATTTGTCCAGAAACACCGCAAGAAATCCATTCCAGCATAGATTGGTAAGCGCCGCCGCAAATGTAACCGCCGCCGCTGTCCAAAAAAGAAATTTGTGTAACCCGATGAGCTGCTTTAATATTCTCAATACGCTTCTTCTCCTTTATTTCTTTCCCGCACGTTGTGACTTATCGGTACTGTGCGCAACCGCTTCTTGTGCAGGCTTTACATAAAGAATAGACCTTGTCCTAGGGACAAGGTCAAGAAGAAACTTCCTAATATTCTTGTTATATTTTGTGAGCAGATTATGACAGTAAAAACGTTCCCTTTACTGCGCTGCTTTCTCTCCATTCATATTCTTGATCACCGCCAATGCAGCTAACAGCAGTACGATTCCTACCGGCAGAGAAATCCATGCATTCTGCGCAAAGCCGGCAACAATGTATGTGATAAAGGAAATCGCTGCAACTACGATTACATACGGAAGCTGAGTGGACACATGATTGACATGGTCACACTGCGCGCCTGCGGAAGCCATAATCGTTGTATCGGATATGGGAGAACAATGATCGCCACATACCGCTCCTGCCATACAAGCCGAAATAGAGATAATCATAAGCTGCGGGTTAGAATTCATAAACACATTCACCACGATCGGAATCAGGATACCGAATGTTCCCCATGAAGTTCCCGTAGAGAACGCGAGGAAACATGCCACTATAAAGATGATCGCCGGCAGGAAATTCATAAATCCGCCTGCACTCTTCTGCACCGCATCCGCAACGAATACCGCCGCACCCAGCGAATCAGTCATAGCTTTCAAGGTCCATGCAAAAGTAAGGATCAAAATAGCCGGAACCATCGCTTTGAAACCGTCAGGCAGACACTTCATGCAGTCCGTAAAATTCAGAACCCTTCTCAAAAGATAAATGATAATCGTCAGAATCATCGCACAGATACTGCCCAGCGCAAGACCGACAGACGCATCGGAATTAGAGAACGCTTCCACAAATCCCGCGCCTTCAAAAAATCCGCCGGTATAAATCATACCGATAACACAGCTTATAATCAGCAAAACAATAGGGATCAACAAATCAATTACCTTTCCCTTAGGATTTACAGTCTGTTCTTCCTTCGCATCAGATCCCTTGCCCGTAGAGAACAAGTCGCCCTTTAAGGCATTGGCTTCATGGGTTTTCATGGGACCGAAATCCACTTTCATAAGTACCAGTGCAATCATCATAACAATGGTCAGGATTGCATAGAAGTTATAGGGAATGGCACGGATAAAAATGGAGAATCCATCCTCTCCCTCCACAAATCCGGACACCGCTGCCGCCCATGAAGAAATCGGCGCGATAATGCAGACCGGAGCCGCCGTGGCGTCAATCAGATAAGCCAGCTTCGCACGGGAAACCTTGTGCTCGTCCGTAACCGGTTTCATAACGCTTCCAACGGTAAGACAGTTGAAATAATCGTCAATAAAAATCAGGACTCCGAGCGCTACGGTAGCCAACTGCGCACCGGCACGGGTCTTAATCTTCTCCTTGGCATAGTGCCCGAAAGCGGCGGAACCTCCGGCACGGTTCATCAGACTCACCATCGCTCCCAGAATCACAAGGAAAATAAGAATACCGACATTATAGCTGTCGGACAACACGGCTGTGAAACCGCCGTTAAAAATATGTGTCAGCGTTCCTTCAAAGGAAAATCCGGAATAAAACAATCCGCCTACTAAAATACCTATAAAAAGGGAACTGTAAACTTCCTTCGTAATCAGCGCCAGCACAATGGCAACAATGGGTGGAACCAGCGCCCAGAATGTTGCATACATACCCGGCACATACTCCGCATCGCCTTCCGACGCAAGCACGGTCATCGGCAAAAGCGCCAGACACAGAATCAGTACACCGATTCCTCGTAACAATTTTTTCTTTTTCATTTTTCTCCGTCCTTCTATCTTTTTTCTATCGTTTCTCTATTGCCTTACGCCGTAAAGCAATACGCTTCTCACACAGTCAGCAAGGCAGTGATAACTAACTATATACGGTTTCTGCACTGCTGCTGCCGAAGTTAGTATATCACTGCCTTTTGTATTACACAAGAAAAAATATGGAAAATTACTGTTCGAGGCATTGCATGACTGCTTTTCACTCTGAAAGCTTTTCTTACCGCCTCAGACGATGCATCACTTCGTTGCCGCCTTCACCGAAATAATCATGTAATGTCTTATATTCTCTGTACAAGCTATGGTATGTTTCCACATTCTTAAGAATCGGCTCATATCTGCGTCCGCCGCCTTTTCCCATCGTACGGGCCGCTTCATTCACGGTCGTATAACCGCCTGCCTGTTTTCCTGCCGCCACTGCCGCATATACGGAGGCGCCAAACGCCGAACCTTGTTCCGTAGAACTCGTATGAATCGCCTGTCCCAATATATCCGCATATAACTGCATCATAAACGGATTCTTTCCCACAATACCGCCACAGGCATAAAGTTCTTTCGCCGTGATGCCGCTCTTTCTGAACTCTTCAAATATCACCCGCATTCCAAAAGCCGCCGCCTCCAAAAGTGCGCGATAAATTTCTTCCGGCTTCGTCCGCAGTGTGAGACCCAAAATCATACCGGAGAGCTTTGCATCCGCAAGGCAGGACCGATTACCATTCCACCAGTCAAGCGCCACCAGACCGCTTTCACCGGGCGCAAGACGCGACGCCTTCTCGCTGAGCAGCGCATGAATGGAAATCCCTTTGTCCAAGGCTTCCCTCTCATAGCTGCCCGGCACACAGCTTCTTACAAACCAGTCAAATAAATCACCCACTGCACTCTGCCCTGCCTCGTACGCGTACAGCCCCGGAAACACAGCATCTTTGACGCAGCCTGAAATTCCTTTTATGTATGACAGCTTATCCGAACAAAGCAGCATACAGCAGGAGGTGCCGAGAATCATCAGCGCTTTATCTTCCCCGTCGATTCCCATGGATGGCACTGCCACATGCGCGTCAATCATGGATGCCGCCACAGCCGTTCCCTCTTGCAGTCCTAATCTTTCTGCCGCCTTCCCGGTCAGTCTTCCCGCACACTCTCCGACCTGTATCTCTCTTCCCTTTAACTTCTCTTTCAGAGAAACAAAATTCGGATGAAGCGCCATCAGGAACTCCTCCGCCGGATAACCATCCTCCTCATTCCACAGAAGCTTATAGCCTGCGTGGCACATACAGCGTGTCGTCTCACCTGTCAGCAGATAGACCAGATAATCGCTTACTTCCATGAAATTATCCGTCGCTTCATATACTTCCGGCGCCTTCTCTGCAATCTCCAGAAGCTTGGGCAGCATCCACTCCGCATTCACTCTGCCGCCGCAGCGCGTCATAAATTTCTCCTGTTTCTCATTTGCAAGTGTCGTGATCCGGTCCGCCTCCTCCTGCGCGCCGTGATGCTTCCAAAGCTTCAGGTACGCATGAGGGTTTGTGCGAAACTCTTTCGTCTTGCAGAGCGGTTCGCCATTCTCAGACATAGGTACAAATGTGGAAGAGGTCGCGTCAATTCCGATACCAATCACATCTCCCGCCTGAATACCGGATTTCTCAACCACTGCTCGAATCGTTTCATACAACGCGTCCACATAATCGTCAATTTCCTGTAACGCAAAATCCACCGGTAATTCTTCATCAGCTCCGGCAAAAGCTTCGCGCTCCGACGCCCCATCACCTGTCGCTACTCCGGATAACGTGCGTAAAACACCATGCGGATAAACGTACGCGCTCTCCGCTATCACCTCTCCACTGCCGACGCAAACCAGCACTGCCCTTGCCGACAACGTTCCGTAATCCAGTCCTATCACATATCTATTATCCTTTGCTCTGCAGATTTCCCCCACTATAACCTCCGTTTAACTGTCATGCAGACATTCGCATATGCCGCAATACTTTATCCATTCATATGTATTATGTAAACTTATTGACAATACTTTCCAACCAGCTTCTCCGCTTCCTCATTCAGCTTATCAATATCCCACATAAGCTGCAGAATCGTATATCGGTCACGCAGTTCTTTACCGTATCGTATACTGTCATAAACATACTGTCTCGGAATCCCCACATCCGCCGGTATCTTGGCCGCTCCCATTTCTTCCAGCACATGATAGATCTCAGCCGCTTTCGGCGCAGTCTTCGCCAGTTCTTTAATCTCCTCCCAGCGCTCTTCGATTACTGCCAGACGACGAAGTAATCCTTCCGCATCATTCTTTTGTGCCTTTTTCTCAAGTGCGATAATTCCCTCCGCGCCTTCGCGGTAACAACGGTGCATTTCCTTCTCCCACTCTTCCGTGGAAAGCCTCGTTGAAATACTCTCGCGGATGGCTGCAAAGTCCGGCTTCTCCATCTGCGCCAATGTATTATAAAGCTCCAGCATCAGAACCGTACCGATGCCGACCTTCGTTCCGTGAAGCACTGCCGGGATGCCGTCAAAAAGAAACTGCATTTCCCAATAATGCGACTGATGATGCTCCGCACCGGAAGCCGGACGCGAGTTCTCCGAGAAATCCATGGCGATACCGGAAAGCACAAGAGCCTCCGTGAGCACTGAAACTGCTTTGCCGTCATGCGACGCAAGTCCTTTCGTGCTCTCCATAGTCTGATCTACCGCCGTGCGCATGATGCCGGCGATCGTATCGCAGTAATATTCGTTGTTCACAATATGAGAAAGTTTCCAGTCCAACAGACAGTTATATTTCCCTAGAATATCCGCTGCTCCCGCCGCCAGCATCTTAAGCGGCGCGTTTGCCATGATTTCCGCATCACAGATAAGCGCTAACGGCTCCTGCGCCGGAAATGTAATCTTCATATTGTGAAAAATAAGCGGCGCAACGCCGCTCACAAGCCCGTCCATGGAAGGAGCTGTCGCCACCAGCATAAAAGGTCTTCCGGTAATATAACTGAAATAACGTCCAAGATCGTTAATCGTACCCGTTCCGATGGAAATAATGATATCTGCATCCTTGTCGTTCGCCATCGCCACGCTGCCAAGCGCCTGCTCATCCGCCGCCAGATCGCCGTTCTCAGGACTCTTTAGGACATGTGTGGTATAGCTGATATCTGCCTTATGAAGCGTCTCCTCCACGCGGGCACCCGCGATTTCATATGTATGCGTGTCACAAATCAGATAAGGTCTTGTATATCCCAACTGCTCTAAAAGCGCAGGCAGCTTTGCAATAGCTCCTGCTTCAAAAATATAGTGGGCAAACAAAGATTTGTGTGTCCTTCCGCAGTCACATGCAAAGCTGCAATTTAAATATGGTTCAATAGATCGATTCTGCATAATTACTTCCCTGATTCCTTTCCTACTACTTCGTAATGCTAATCGACTCTATTATAAACCAAACTGTCTTTTTTGGCTATCGATATCTGTTCTTGGAACAGCCGCAGATTCTCTTCCTCCCTCATTCTCTGCTTTTCGGCGCTTTCTTTGATAATCCGGATATATTTTACACGCCTCTTGATCCGCTCCTTCTGCTCCGCTTCAAACTGTTCCTGCTCTTCTTTCGTCGGACCGGTAATTCTTCCACCGCCTCCGCTAACCGTACAGTTCTTTACGTTCCCGTCTTCATCCAGATTAAATACATAGCTCTTTCCCGCCTGATGTTCCGCCACATTCATGCCATAGCCAGCCGCCACCGTATTGTCCCAACGGTCATAGTCTTCTTTCCACTCCTGCAGCTTCGCCATAATCTGTCTTGCATAAGCCGGGTCCGCATCCATCTTTTCCTGCAGTTTCTCCGGTATGAGCACCGCAATCCGCCCTGAGCCGATACTACTGTAATTCCGTTGTAAATCGCCGCGCGTCTGAGGCGGATTGGCACCCGAAGGCCGCCAGTCATTTAAAGCGTCTGCACTTGTATTTTTCTGAAAGTATTTCCAGAAAGGAAAGTCATTTCTCTGCCAGTTGGAAGCAGAAATATCGGCATTGCCGACATGGGTTACGACATCGTACATGGGAAATGCGTCGGCGAAATTCACCGCACCTGCTTTTCCGATGTTATATGTCTTGCTGATAGTTGATACATAATCCGTAGAGCCGGCCATCTTCTTGGCGTAGGCTGCCTGAAAAGCGCTCTTCGCATGCGGGTCGGTAATTTTACCCAGACGTTCCTGATAAGTCTCGCCCATATACTTGTCTGTTCCGATTCCGTTTACACTCATTACGTCATTCCTCCTTATCAAATATCGTTTACGGTTCCTCTGTCAGTCAGAACCGCTCCTGCTCACCTTTGATAAGTCCGAGCAGTTACTCTATTATGATATCGGCAGAAATCACGCGTGCCCTTGGTGGAATGTAATGAAACCATATAAAAATGGAACGGATTTTCCTACCATTTACAATCGCTTGTACTCCAGCACTTTAACAATCGGAATACCTGTTCTGCGGTATCTGCCATATTAGCTTTAGCATTCTCCGGTTCCATTGCCTCCTCCAATGTCACAATATTTCTCAATATCGGAAAATACGCGTCGATACCATTCTCGTTACACAGCATCGCCTCCTTGGTGACGCTTCCCGCAAAAGCAATCACCGGAACGCCATGTTTCTTGGCAAGCTCTGCCACCCCGACAGGCGCTTTGCCCATAGCAGTCTGTCCGTCCATTCTGCCTTCTCCGGTCACTACGATGTCTGCGCCTTCCATATAGTTCTCTAACTGCGTCTCCTCCAAGACTATCTTGATTCCGGATTCCAAAACCGCATTTGTAAAAGTCAGAAAGGCAAACCCTAATCCTCCCGCCGCACCGGTTCCTGCTTGATAAGGATTTGCATGCGGATACCTCTCTCCCGCCAAAACAGCATAGTGCCCAAGCCATTTATCCATCTGTATGATCATGTTGGGCGAGGCGCCTTTCTGAGGACCATAGACTGCGCTGCAACCGTTTTTCCCGCATAAAATATTGGTCACATCACAGGCAATGCGAAATTCACATTCCTTAAGTTCCGGTATCACCTTCTCATCCGTAATCTGCGCCAGACGTTCCAAGCCTTTCGCTCCGAATGGAATCTGCGCTCCTTCTTCGTCTAAGAATCCGTACCCCAAAGCCTGAAGCATTCCGACGCCTCCGTCATTGGTTGCACTTCCTCCGATACCCACGATCAAACGGCGGCATCCTCTTCCGATTGCGTCCTTAATAACTTCTCCCACGCCGTAGGTCGTCGTATATAAGGGATTGCGCAGTTCCGGGGGAATCAATGTGATCCCTGCCGCTCCCGACATCTCGATGACTGCCGTCCGGCCCTTTGCAACGACCCCATACCGACAATCTACAGGTTCTCCAAGCGGTCCGGTAACGCGTGTATTCACTATTTCTCCGCCCACTGCGCAAGTCAGTGCTTCCACCGTCCCTTCGCCTCCGTCTGCCAGCGGCCGCACAATCACTTCCGCATGATCTATAGCCCGCAGGATGCCTTGCGCAACGGCATTACCTGCTTCTACGGAACTCAAACATCCCTTAAAAGAATCAATTGCGATTACCGCTTTCATACCATTCCTCCGGTTTCCTTCGCATGATCACCGTCAGCCACCCGCCATACCAGCATATTGTCCTGAAATTCAGCCGCCAATCCTCCCTCATCCTTCATCCATGAAAGATAAGAACGTATCGTGCTTCCGACCAGTACATACTGCTCGAAATTCATGACCAGTCCATACTTTCGAAACACTTCCTGCAAAATCTCTTCAAAACAAAGTGGTTTGCTGCAAATAGACAAAATCTGTTTCTTTACTTCATACACCTTACTTCTATTGTAACGGACAAGTTCTTTGATATCGGCAGAAGCTTCCGCATGAGATGGGACAAACAAAGCTGCTTCCATCCCCTCCACCTTATCGAGCGTTTCCAGATATGCATTCACGTCATAGATAAAGGAAACGGCATACTTGTCAAGCGTCTGTCTGCTGCTGATGCAATCTGCAAGGAAAACCACCCCGTCCGGCATACGGAAGCCGACCATATCCAAGAAATGACCGGGCAGCGGAATCACCTCAATTTCTTTCGGGAATCCCTCGTCCGAAAAATCTGTCACATCACTCTCCTGCGCAAGCAAAAACTTATGCCGTAAATCCCTGCATGGATAACCTCCGTAGAGAAAAGACGGCTCTAACAACGGATATTTTGTAAAAGCCGCCTCGATGCCGCCGGCGTAAATCTTACATCCCGTCTTCGCCTGTAAATACTTATTACCGCCGATATGGTCGGCATTGGAATGGGTATTTAGTATTGCTGTCAAATGCCAGCCGTTCTTATCCAGAAGCTGCCTGACCTTCCTGCCGGCGTCCTTGTCATTCCCGCTGTCAATCAGATAGACATTGTCCTTACCTTCGACATATACGCCTATCTTCGCCGGGCAGTTTATATAATAACATTTCTCACTGATCTGCACCAATTCGTACATTATATTTTATCCTCCCACGTTTTGTAAGTCGGATTATATTATAACATACGGCATAGCGCCGCTGTACAACTTTCAGCAATAATAACTAAACATACAAAACTCCAGTCTACTCCGCCATATATATAGCAAGCTGTCTTTCAATGGCGTCCAATGTTTCCTCTATTTCACATTCACCAAGAATAAACTTAGAACCTTCCTCGAAAACACATTCCTCAAAGACTCTATCTTCCACATAGGGTATCTTCGTCGTCTCCATCCACTCCTGAATTACCGACATTTCCTCAGCCGTTAAGGCAGATACATCAAGTGACACTTCTCTTCCATCTTCATATATGATACATACTTTCCCATACCCTTCAACTTCTCCACTTTTGTTTTCTTCCGGAATAAATGCGTCTGCGAAAGCTGCTCTGTTTATCGCATAGCCGCTCAGATTGCACTGATTCTCCTCACCTAAAAATACTTTCAGAAAATCTTGCGCCAATTCTTTTTTCTGCGTTGCCTCATTGATTCCCAGAATCGTTTCCGGTATAAAGACGCTGCCCTCCCCACCTTTCATAAGCACAAGTGATGTATCTTCAAAACCTTTTACTTTCGTAACAGATACCATGTCTATATAGCTGCGGGGTGAAGAACTTACTCCGGCATAAGTATTGGAATAACCTGCCACATAGTCCATATAAAATCCATAATTATTCAGGTCATACATCCAGTCATCTCCCACGTATTGTACGTAGTTTTCGTTTGACTGGCGGAGCCGTTCTAAGCTCTTCTCGTCAATGCCGTCCATCTGCGCCTCATAAATTCTCTTTGTCTGTATTAGATATTCTTCAATAGCATTTGTATTGAGCTGTCCGTCCGCATTTCTCCAATTCTGTGAGGAAATAAGAGAACATATTTTCATGAGCGCCTTTTCAGAACCCAGACCAATGAGGTCTTTGTCCGGTAGTTCCTTGCGCATCCGCTCTACTTGATCCGCCAGTACGCATAGTCCCTCTATTCCTGCAACATCGCCTTCTTCTCCTATCATAACCGGAAATCTTACCTGTCCGGGAATTGCATAAATCTTTCCTTCCTTCTCAAAAACATTAAACATGTTTTCAAACATCTCCTGTCCCAGACTATTTACAAAATCATTCAAATCACAAAGCAGTCCTTTTTCCATATAAGAATCTGCCGGAAGCCCGTCTAACATTAAAATATCCGGTCCCTCCCCTGCCAGAATCCGTGCATTCAGCTTCTTAACCGCATCCTCTTTGGTAACAGCCTCTCCTTCTTCCATTCCGATCTCATATTCCACAAATACGTCCGGATTATGTATCTGATAAAATGATACTGCCGCGTACATATCAACGTTTTTCTCAAGACTGTATATTTTCAGCCTTTCTTGAGGTACTGCCTCTTTGTTGGGATCATAGGTAAAATTAATCAATCTGCCTGCATCGGAAACTGCCAGAAACTCTCCCTCGTCCAAAAATACCATACCAATAATTCCATATTGCGGACTTCCAAGGCGTGACAGCCTCCCGTTAATAATCTGCTCCATCGCGTTGCGCCTATCACATGACGATGCAGCCCATTTTGACCCGCCAGATAAATCACGCCTTCTTCGCCCGGAAAGAGGCACATATTCTGCCAGCCTGCGCCATTAAACCCTCTATCCGCATACTTTTCACCGACAAACTCCTCTAATACCTCATCCTCCACATACGCCTCCTTTTCCATATCATATAGAAGCGGCGCTTTCAAATCATACCCGTCTATAAACATCAGCTTCCCCTGAAACTGTACTGCCTGCGGACTCCCTTCTATCATAAGATACAGTTCACTGCTGCCGTCTTCCTGCACCTCATAAATCTTTCCCTCCATCGTCGTGACAAAATATCTGTCCGTATCCGAAATCCAAAATCTGTCAACATGTTCTTCTAATCCGTCTGCCGGAAATTGCACGGATATCACTGTCTCATCCGGCAAAAGGAGCGCACATTTTAACGAAAGTTCCGTCGTCTCATTCTCCCCGTTCTCCGCATAAATGACTCCGATTATGCCTTTCGAATCCATTTTTGCATCCATGATATAAGCATGGTCAGCCTTCTCCTTCATCCACTTTCTATAATCGCTTCTCCACGTCGTCCCATTGTCCTCTGATAAGAGAAATTTCCCCTGTCTGTCAACTATCGCAAGTTTTTCGTCAGACATTCTGTATATGCCTATGATATCTTCCATTTGTTCTGATATTTCCGCCTCTTTTTCCATGTATCTTCCCATGACTGTCTGCTGTCCGTCCCGATTGCCTCCATCATCTGCTTCCTTATTCTGTTTTGTACATCCTGTCGTAAATAATATTACAGCCATAAACACAAAAAATATCAACTTCTTTTCCGTTCTTATTCTCATCTGCTCCATTCCTTTCCTTTGTTGTATTGCCTGTAAGCTTCAAATTTCCTGTACATTGAAAAAGTCATGCTCTGTACAGTAACCATTGTACTGAACAAGAACATGACCTACTTTAAAATAATTTTGTTAATACTTTAAGAAAATATTAATTCAAAAATCAATTCATATAATCCGTCAAAGGCAGCTGCAGAATAAATATGATCGTTTCTTCTTCACTCACAGCCCGAATCGAACCACCATGCAGAGAAACGATTTCTTTTGCAATCGCAAGACCAAGTCCCGTTCCGCCTGTATCAGACACGCGGGATGAATCTACACGGTAAAATTTGTCAAACAACAGAGGCAGCTTTTCAGCCGGAATCGTTTTCCCTTTATTCCGAAAATAAATAATAACAGATGTGTCTGTCTCCTTCGCACAAATGCTGATTGTCGTTCTCGGATAACTGTATGCCGCCGCATTTTTTATAAGATTGGCAAACACCCGAACTATCTTATCCGGATCGGCACAGATTACCATATTTTCACTTACGTCAAGCACTAATGCATTGCTGTGAGCATCCAGAAGCGGAGACAATTCATCGCCCAACTGTACAAGCATATAATACAAGTCAATTTGTTCCTTTGCTAACTGAATCTGCCCGGAATTCAACCGGGTAATTTCAAAAAATTCATTAATCATTTCCTCCAGACGATATGCCTTTTCAAGTGTGATGTGCACCTGCTTCGCCCGTCGCTCTGCCGGCATGTCCGGCTCTTCTTCCAACAAATTTAAATAGCCGATCACCGATGTCAGGGGCGTACGAATATCATGGGCAAGGTACATGACAAGTTCATCCTTCCGCCGGTTGGCGTCAGCCGTTTCCTCTTTACGATTCGCTAATTCTTGTCTGACTACATTCAGCTTACGCTCAAACGGCAGCATTTCTGCAGATAAACAAATCGGTCCCGCCTCTTCTATAAGCAGTGCATCTATACCGCAATCAATCTCCTTGAAATACCGGGTCATCCAGCGAAACAAATGCCATGCCAAAATAACCAATACCATCAAAATCGCTGCCATAAAAAACATCTCTCTATAACCTCTGAAATAATTATGGTATATATAAAAAGCCTGTTCGTGATCTATTTTCATACAATATGCGATGATACCGACTGTCCAGTCGCCTACCCGTTGTTTCCATAAAAGCAGATAAAGAGCACCTACCAGAACTGCGGAAATAAAAATATTAAAACAAAACCGCAGCATGATCTTTCTATGGAACGCCGCATACTCCCCTTCTTTATGATTCTTCAATTTTATACCCAACTCCCCATATTGTCTTGATATATTTCGGTCTGTTCAGCGTATCGTTTAATTTTTCCCGTAAGTGCCTCACATGAACCGGAATCGTATTGTTAGATTTGCAGTAATATTCGTCTTTCCATATCTCATGAAATAATTCCTCCGCACCGATTACGCGTCCTTTGTTTTCCAATGGGATGCGCAGAATAGAAAATTCCGTCGGAGTCAGTACAAGCGGCTTTCCGTTCAAAGTACATTCATATGCTTTAACATTCAACTCGAGTCCCAAATGAATCAGTACGTCTTCGTCATCTTCTACCGGACGCGCCGGATTATATCGTTTATAACGCCGCAATTGAGATTTTATCCTTGCAACCAGTTCAAGCGGACGAAACGGCTTTGTGATATAGTCATCCGCCCCAAACATAAGTCCGGTAATCTTATCCGTCTCTGCGTCTTTGGCAGTCAGCATAATAATAGGATATGTGTAGACTTCCCTGATTCTCTGACATAATGTCAATCCGTCTATCTCCGGCATCATAACGTCTAAAACAGCAATATCAAACTCCGTCGTCCGAATACATTCCAAAGCTTCCTTCGCAGAATAAAATTTGAATACGCAATAGTTTTCACTCAGCAGATAAGTTTCTATCAAATCCGCAATTTCCACTTCATCATCAACAATCAATATTTTTTCAGGCATCTTAGCATAACTCCTTTGTTTATACTTACTATACAGAAAAAAGTACAGAAAATGTTGTTTTTTATTTTAGTAATTATTAATATTTTATTAAATTAATTATTGTGAAACATATTATGAAAATAGTCTTGCATCTAACCAGCCAAAGATAGTAAAATATAAATAAGTATATCAACAAAAAGAAACTACTTATGAAAAGATAAGTTGTCCAAAATCATCCTTTAGTGGGGGAAGGAGATGATTCTATGGGAATTGGCAGCATAACATCAACGGGCAGTATGTCAGTCATGCAAATGACGACTACTGATTTAAAGGATCAAAAAAGCAAAAGTATTCAAAACGAAATTACGGACGTTCAGCAGCAAATGCAGAAATTATCTTCCAAAGAAGAACTTTCCGCTAATGAAAAAGCAAATGAACGTAAGAAACTTCAGAAAGAAATATCCGGTCTCAACACGGAACTAAAACAGCATCAGGAAGAACTTCTCAGATCACAGAAAAGAGAACAGATGCTTGCAGAATTGCGGGAAGATGCCGATCCGGCAGAAAAAGAGAAATCAGAAGACAAAATATCGTCAAACGATACACCCCCGGACACAGCAAATTCAAAAAATCCTTCTTCCGAGGAAACGCAGACTGCACAGCCGGGTGATGTCATAACACGAAACAGCGACGGAGTCGTTATTCTGAAAGAAATCGTAAAGCAGGAGCAAAACGCCGAAACAGGTGCGGAAGAAAATAAACAGACTGATGAAATCCAAGAAGAAAACGCTGATAAAGCGGATACAAAAACCGCCGACAATGATACAGCCGCAGATTCCAGACCATCCGGGAAGGAAATACATGCCATGGTATCAGCAGACACTTCCCTGCAGCAGGCAGGCCGTCTTGGAACGATTGTAGCCAAAACCAGCGACGGCGTTGCTATTTTGAAGGAAGAAATAAGTCAGGCAAAGGAACAAGGCATAGATACGGAAAGAAAACAGGCTGAGCTTGACAAGATGGAGCGACAAGAGAAGCTGGCGATGGCATTCCAGTTTTCTATATTAGGTGAAGCAAACAACGCAATGAAATCAGCCGCCGAAGCTAATGTTTCCGCCAAGGATAACTCACAGGCCGACGCGGAAACTAACGCATATTTTAGCGCATTACATTTAACACAAGAAGAACAGGCATCACAACAGAGATTTTTTGTTTCATTTGGTTAAACAAATACAACGGGCGGCTGCTATAGCCGCCCTAATCCGTATTACACTCCTTGATCTTGTCGTCCGCCCTCTTTCCTGATAACAGTCACTGCCGCCGCAGGGACAAGTTCCCGCAGGGTTTTCACCATATCTCCAAGTCCGCTCCCGCCGCCTAAGTATTCTGCGCCATAACGCCAACAAGGGCATGGGGAACGTAGGCCTCTTCCAGATACGCACATTCTTCCTCAGAAAGCGTCAGCTCTACCGCTTTTGCCGCCCCCTCAATATGATGCAGCTTTGTCGCTCCCACAACCGGGGATGTTACCTTTGTCAAAAGCCACGCAAGGGAAACCTCCGTCATGGATACCCCGTGTTTCTCGGCAAGCTCCGCCACACGACCTATGATAACGCTGTCCTGCCCTGCAGTAGCGTCATATTTACCCTTCGCATAGCTGTCTTCTTCCAATCGTTTCGATGTTTCACCGGGACGCTTTGCAAGCCTCCCTCCCGCGAGGGCGCTGTAAGGCGTCATGGCAATATTGTCTTCTGCGCACAGCTTCGCCATCTCCCGCTCCTCCTCACGGAAAATCAGATTGTAATGTCCCTGAATGGAAACGAATGTTGCAAAACCCTCCCGCTGCGCCAACGCATTCGCTTTCGCAAGCTGCCATGCAAAGCAGTTAGAGATGCCGATATATCTCGCTTTTCCCGCTTTTACGATATTGTTTAACCCTTCCATGATGTCATAAAGCGGCGTCTGGTAATCCCACATATGGTAAATGTATAAATCCACATAATCCATACCGAGATTTTCAAGGCTTTTGTTTACCATGCGCTCGATGTGCTGCTGCCCTGTGATCCCCGCCTCAATGTCGGCAAGGGTTCTCGGCAGGAATTTAGTCGCAACGACTACCTCGTCCCGCTTTGCATAACTTTTCAGCGCCCTGCCCACATACTGCTCGCTGGTGCCGCTCTGATATCCGATCGCCGTATCAAAGAAATTGACACCAAGTTCAAGCCCTCGCTTTATGATCTCACGGGAATGCTCTTCGTCAACCGTCCACGAATGCTGCCCCTCCCGCGAATCTCCAAAACCCATGCACCCCATGCAGATGCGGGATACTTTCAAATCCGAATTTCCAAGCTGTGTATATCTCATATGATTCTCCTTTCTTGTGCCGCCATCATAGTCATACTGTTCTGCTGTCGCGCGTGTAGTGCGGTCATTGTGGATCCTCATCCGTGTAAAGATAGCGGCGCCTCTATCCATTCTACTGAATAATCACCTTTTTTCCAAGTGAACATACGCATCAATCATGCAGGATTTCCTTCTTCCATGCAGCAATCTGCGAAAACAACTCTTCCATATTAATCTTTGAAAAATCTGTCGTATCAACCTTAATCTGTTTTCCATTAACACAAAAAGCATCAAATCCCCTTTGTTCTATTCCACAAATAAAACTTTCACACGAAATAGTTTTTGCTTTTGGAGTTTTCAGATTATTCTCTTTCTTTTCCGGATAACAGTCATTCACAACATGCCCTCTGTGCCTGTCAGGACTGCTTTCCCGTTCCAGAAAACGCTGGTAGATTGCTTTGTAATCACCTGTTAAAGTAATGGTTAATGCGGAATATTGATATTTTTCTAAAAGATTTTTCATTCCATGTTCTGACGAATATTCAAAATTATTTTCCAAGATAAACGCTTGTCCTGCTTTCATAAGCTGACCTGCGGCATAATACATGATTTCCATGCTGGCGATTCCAAGATTTACTTTTTCTTCTCTTGACTGAAAACCGACATTATCAAACAGCAGCTCTTTTATGCTATCCTTTGAAATAACAGGAAGCTTCAACCTTTCTGAGATAGCTTCTGCCATAGTGCTTTTTCCTGCTGCCGGAATACCTGTCACTAATATACAATACATTTTTCATGCTCCCTTCAAACGAACTGTTCTATATCCACTCCAAGCTCCCTTACCTGTATCAGAATCCGTCCTGTTTCGTTTACCTTGCTAATCATATCCTTCTTTCTTCCATCAACATAATAAATACCTCAGTTTGGAGTTTTTAATTGTTTATACTTAAGATTTTCTAAACTCTACTGTTGGTAGGTGTTCATTTTATCCAGCCGCTGTATAATATCGGTGGAAAGCGAGGATTTTTGAAATATGGACCAAAAGAAAATAGGCAGTTTTATTGCTGCCCGGAGAAAAGACAATGACCTGACTCAAAGCCAACTGGCTGAAACTTTAGGAATAACGGACAAAGCAGTATCAAAATGGGAAACAGGAAAATCAATACCTGATCCGTCTCTGTTTTGTCCACTGTGTGATCTGCTCCACATAACATTGAATGAATTGCTTTCAGGTGAATTCATATCCGATGATAATCTGAAAGAAAAATCCAATCAAATACTGCTTGAAGTTGTCACAAGCTGGCTTGGCAAAGATCTATGGGAAAACAAAACAGATGCCCATGTTCCGACCGTCCTAAAAATAAAAAATATCAGAAAGGTATATGAAACTGAAAATACCGTAACCGAAGCCGTTAAAGACGTCAGCTTCGAAATCACCAAAGGAAGCTTTGTAGGTATCATGGGGGCATCAGGATCGGGAAAAACCACCTTGCTGAATATGATCGCAACAATAGATAAGGCTACCGGTGGACAGATAGAAATTGATGGGTATGACATTGCAGAGCTGTCTGAAAATGATCTGGCATCTTTCCGCCGGGAGCATTTAGGTTTTGTCTTTCAGGAATACAACTTATTAGACACTTTGACGGTCTATGAGAATATCGCATTGGCATTGACAATTAAGCAGATACCAAAAGAGACCGTAAAACAAACGATCATTGATTTAGCTGGCAAATTAGGGATATCTGAAATCCTGAATAAATTTCCCTATGAGATATCGGGCGGTCAGCGGCAAAGATGCGCCTGCGTAAGAGCGATTGCGGCAAACCCCAGCCTTATTCTTGCAGATGAGCCGACCGGGGCATTGGATAGTAACTGTGCAGCACAATTACTGGAAACATTCGTCATGCTCTGTCGAAAGTACTCTGCTACCGTTTTAATGGTAACACATGATGCCTTATCTGCGAGTTACTGTGATAAATTGTTGTTTATGCAGGATGGTGAAATCAAAGCATCTCTGGACCGGGGACCGGAAAATAAACATGAGTTTTTCACCAGAATTTTAGATACTATTGCAAAAATAACGGGAGGTGTTCACTTTGTATCTTAAATTAGCGCTCCGTAACGCAAAGCGTTCCATGTTTGACTATCTCCTATATATTTTATCAATGGTTATGCTTACTTCCATTATCTTCCTATCAAACTGTATTGCAGATTGGGGCGATATACAGGCAGGATTTCAGACAATGGCTTTACCTTTGCTGATCGTGATGATTATGGCGGTGATGGTAAACTATATCAATCATTTTATCATCAGGCAGCGGGCAAAAGAATTTGCCACTTATATGTTGCTCGGCATGGAAAAAGATAAGCTGTCATTGGTATTCCTGTTTGAATTATCTGTGATGGGACTGGTATGCTTCCTTCTGGGTGTGGCTTTCGGCTCGGGAATCTTTTCTATTTGCTGCCATACAGTACTGCAAGAAGCAGAAAGCCACTCTATACTCCGAATCATTCTGAAAAGTGTTCGACAAACATTTGTTTATTTTTGCTTCGTAGAAATTTTGTCAATATTTTTCATGAAACGCCAAATATATAAATTGCAGATTGTGGAGCTTATACGTGAAAAACAACGCAATCAGCCGCTGGACGCAGATAAGAAAACTTTTTGGGGCTGGATGTTTATCATCAGCTTTTTCAGCTACCTTGCACTGTTGTCTGGCATTTCCTTTATGCCCGACGGGATTATGTCTGTCTCCGTCTCCCTTGTTGCACTGCCAATGTTAGTATGCGTTTTCTCATTCTATAGATGGCTGTACGCTTCTATCGCATCCTTACGTCTGTCACAAGCAGACGATTTATATCAAGGCCATCGGCTATATCAGCTTGCTGAAATGACAAGCGGCTCAAAGACCTGCGCAAATATAAATGCTATTTTCTGCATCTGTTTTATTTTTTCAGCAGCCGCCTTTGTTTTTGGGGCATTTCTGCTTAGCCCGGATATTTATATTTTTGAAAAAACGAGGCAGCAATGGATGGGATTCCTACAAATCAGTATTTGCATTATTTTTATGATCATCTATTTCTCTGCCCTATCTTTATTGCAGATCATTGATTTAAAGAGGGAGAAGAGAAATATACGGCTATTGTTTCACATGGGGAAAAATCGTTCCGAACTTAAGAAATTGATTTGCACGCAAGTGCTTATAAAGCTGTTCATACCGACATTAATGTCTTTTATTATACTTTGTTCAGCTACTCCACTTGTCAATTATAAGATGAACTCCTTATTGCTTGTGCACAATCATCTACTTAAAGCTATCGGCAGTTTTATGGTTTGCTTCTTTGTTCTGTATTTGTGTTATTTTGTTGTTGTGTGTATAATAAGTACACGATAGTGCCACTGGAAAAAGCCATTAGCTGTATGGAAGAATTTTGCGATACATTAGAACGTCCAAATTGTATTGAGTGGAAAGCATTGTGGGAGGAAGATTGATCAGGAATACTTTTCCGAAAAGGGCTTTATGGTATTAGAAAACCCCGTATTAGTTTTCGATTATCTTAGATATTGTTGATAAATGAGTCAAAGATTATTAGTTTATGGAGCGTGTAGCATGGAGAACAAAATAATTATAGCAGAAACGGAAAGGTTAATTTTACGAAGATACAAAAAAGATGATATTCAAGATTTATTTGAATATTTATCCGATGAGGAGGTTGTTAAGTATGAACCATATAAACCGCAAACCTTGAATGAAACAAAACAAAATCTTGAATGGCGTATTGGTACAGATGAAATGATTGCTGTTGAATTGAAAGATTCCCATAAAATGATTGGGAATGTATATATGGGCAAGCGTGACTTTGAAGCGCTGGAAATGGGATATGTATTTAATCGAAATTATTGGGGGAATGGTTATGCTGCCGAAAGTTGCAAAACTTTAATTGCACAGGCATTTTCTAATGGCGTACATAGAATATATGCAGAATGTGACCCCAATAATAAGAGTTCATGGAAACTACTTGAAGCTTTAGGATTTCAGCGCGAAGCTCATTTTAGAAAGAATATATATTTCTGGAAAAACGAGGCTGAACAAGCAATTTGGAAAGATACCTATGTATATGCCAAATTAAATGATAACGCATAAATAACTTCCCATTTGTTTGGGAAATTCAAAACAGAAAAAAAGATAACAGCTGAATATGGTATTCTATTAGTGATACAAATGGGAATTTATTTTAATACACAATATTTTGTAAATACAGATAAAAGGCGGTTGAGAATTCTATGGGCAAGAAAAAAGCAAGTTCTGTAAGCATTATTGGCGGAGCTGATGGACCAACATCTATTTTCTTGATTGGTGAAACGGGGGTAAAAAGAACTCTAAAGCAGAAGATTCAACAAGAACTTTTCACATTAAGAAAAAGACATATTGCGAAATCATTGAAAGCAGATCCACATACTATGGAACAAGTGATAGAATATGCTAAAAATAAATGGGGTTATACTGCTATCAGTAAAGAATCAGAAGAATACAAAATGGAATATGCGCAGCTGCGTGCGGCGTTCATTTTGCAGTATAATCCCGAATTATTGGGCAAATTCAAAGATTATCCCGAATTGGAAGGAAGAGATAAAGATAGCATAAATCATTTTATGATGTTGATAAATCAAAGGCAAAAAGCCGCAGAAGATATACCCACAGAACTGTTTGATATTGATTTATGTATTATGGAAACGCATAAATCGGAATTTACATCGAAACTGGTTTTGGAGAAGAATTATGGATATATTGGGGCTTCAGCATCGGGAGAATCTAAGAAAGCAATGAAAAAACATCATAGAGTATTTTGTGATGTATATCAATATTATGGTGTTACTCAGACTGATATTGATAATCAGACAAAGAGATATGATGAGCTACTTAGAACATTGGCTAAAAGATGAATTTCCAGTTTGCCTAAATAATCAGTACCACAATCATAACTAAAGAGTTACACAGCGTTAGAGCGTATAGAATTAGTCTATGCGTTCTATTTTATTGTAAGGAAGCAGATTTATGAATAAAAACAGCAAGACAAGGCAAAGAGCAACTGTTTTGGAGTGATACACATCTGATATAAACTGAATCGCAAAAAAGACCTGCGCTGCAGTACCATGATCAAATCAGCGTTGCCAGCACAGGCTTTCATCCTGCCTTAGATTGACAGGCAGATTCTGGCTTAATGCCTTTTCTTCTTACCCTGCCGCAGTTAGGGCATTTGAGCGACACGATGATCCAGCCGGAACCCGTCTCCCCAATGTCACAGACCCGTTTCTTGCACCACCTCTCCGGGCATTTCATTTTCCGGATAATACCACCTCCTCTCTTTCAAAAGTGGAAAGGCGCCTATTGGTCTCTCGCAATAAACGCCCTCTCAAACTACATTGCTATCATTTATAAATCATGACTGCACAAGTAAGTATTTTAAATATTGTGAAAAAAACATCCCAAATCCTATACATGAACACCCATATTATTTATGAGCTTCCCACATACATTCTGTAATCTGCATATTCGTAAATTTTGCCTGAAAAGAACCTTCTACAGGACTGCAGGCATAAACACCAAAAGAAATTTCTTCGTTTCCTTCCCACAAATGGCATATCCGCATCTGCTGGAATGTAATGCCATCTGTACTGCACTCAATACAATAGTCTGATTCCCTTCGGCTAAGCCGGTACCACATAGATTTCACTGATGAATCAATATCTGTCGTTGCCCAGTCAGAATACCCATGGTTTGTAACAACACTGCCAAGCCTCTGATACTGCTCATTTTCATATTCAATTGATGCTTTCATCCAATTTTCACTATCCAGATACACTACAATACCGCATTGATCAAATCTGGACTTGCTGTCAAATTCTGTTTTTACGATGAACGAAAAATACTTTTCCGACGTTTTCATCTGCAGGACTGGCGCACTGTCATTCTGAAACCCGTAGTAAGTCCTCTGCCACAAATCGGTTTTCGGTTGTGTGTAAATAATAATCCTGTCATCTGTCACGTCACTTTGATCTGCTTCCCTGATCCAAAACAAATTTTTCTTTTCAAATATCATATGAACCTCCTTTTAAATATTGTTCGCATCATTTTCTGTTATCTTTCGGATTACCTTACATGGGTTGCCTGCCGCTACCACCTCTGGCGGAATACTTTTCGTTACAACACTGCCTGCTCCAATGACTGAATCATGGCCTATCGTCACGCCAGGCAGAATCGTTACATCTCCTCCCAGCCAGACGTTGTCCTCAACTGTAATAGGTCTGCAGGTTTCTATCATATAGTGATGACCATCCGGTGCCATCCTTACATTACGTTCCTTTGCCAATAATGGATGTACCGGGGTCAGAAATGATACGTTTGGACCTACAAAAACATCGTTTCCAAGCCTGATTTCAGCACAATCCAGAAACACAGCGTTAAAATTAATATAGCAGCGTGCCCCAATATATGTATTACAACCATAATCAAATTTCACAGTTGGATAAACTTCAGTATATTCACCTATCGATCCAAGAAGGCCTTTTAAGATGCTCCGACGCATTTCTATTTCACTTTCCGATGTACGGTTATACTGCTCCGAAACATCCCTTGCTATATTTCTCTGTGAGACCAGCCATGGGTCAGAAGTGTCATACCATTCCCCATTCAGCATTTTTTCTCTTTCTGTCATTATGCGCCTCCTAACAATGCCGAATTTTGTATTTTTCCCTGTCCGCATCCGTTATTCTGCGGATTACCCTGCACGGATTACCTGCCGCAACCACTCCATCCGGAATATCCCTGTTTACCACGCTTCCCGCACCAATAACCGCATTATTTCCAATGGTCACACCAGGAAGCACTGTCACGCCCGCCCCAATCCAGACATTATCGCCAATAGTGATTGGATAAGCATATTCCAGCCCATGGTTCCTCTGTTCAACATCCAGAGGATGACCGGCAGTATGGAAACCACAGTTTGGAGCCACAAATACATTATCCCCAAATGTTACCTTTGCACCATCCAGAATCACGCACCCATGATTGGCATAAAAATTCTCGCCAACCTCAATATTATATCCAAAGTCGCACCAGAATGGGGCATTGATGGTAAATTGCTTCCCGGTTTTCCCAAGTATAGCTTCCATTGCCGTATGCCGTTCTTCCTCATGGGATGGCAGTATCTGATTGTAACGGAAGCACTTATCCTTACATTCCAGCAGTTCTTTCCCGATTTCCGGGTTATAATTTGCGTCATACAGCTCGCCCCGTGATCTTTTCTCTTTCTCTGTCATTTATAAAACTCCTTTCTGGTCAAGGGCTTTCTGGTACATACCCTCCTGATAATATAAATCAATATCATCCGTATAACAGAAATCCGGCATATATTCTTTTGGAATCCATTTTAAGCATCCCAAATAAACCTGTTCTGCCTTTTCCTCATCTAACAGATCCCCCGCTAAAAGAATGCTGGAAGGATTTACTGCCACAATTAAAGAAGCCACTGCCTTTACGATAATCGGCAATGCCGTTTCCGGGGACAGCAGCCTTAATTCCTCTTTCCTGTCAAATTCATAAGGAAGAAAGCCAACCATGCCCGCAAACTGGTTATTTCCTTTCAGAACCGTTCCATGATAAACGCTGGCCGTACCTGGCAAAATGTTTGCCGGGAAAAAGCAGAGGGTAACAATGTCATCCTCCCTCCCCTCCTTTTTATAATACCCGTAGGCTTTATAATGGATATCATTCTCCATATGGACCGGGAGCCCAAATCTCTGCTCCAAAAGCTGAACCAGCGGCACCTCCTCCATCTCTGCTATATCACAGTGACGGACAATTCCATTTTCCGCTATGCTTGGCGTGCCCACTAAAATCATTGCGGCATTCATATGCTTTTTCAATGCTTTTTCAATCATTCCTTCAATAGCCATATAATCCAGATGCCGGAAATCCCTTTCATAATGCCCTAAAATATTCCCCAGTGGGGAAGTAACAGCCACCCGGACAGTCTTAACTCCTGCGATCATCTGGTAACTAACACAGATATAACTCTCAAATCCTTCATTGTATTGGTAAACAACAGAAGTACGTCCAACACCGTTAATCTGCGACTTCTCGCCTAAAACCTCACCATTTTTTTCCAATTCATTCAAAAGGGTATTGCAAGTAGCAACACATAAGCCTGTTCTCTTAGAAATTTCCAGTTTTGTAAGCTGTTTTCCCTGCCACAAAAGACGGCGGATCAAATCCATATTCTGCCTTTTTACGCCGGCAGAATCCATCATAAAAATCGCCTCCCCACATTATTATAATATTTATTATAACCATTATAATAATTGTCGTCAAGAATTTTCTATTAACCCATTCTGTCTGGAAGCCACATCATTTTGATATCCTTCTAACTCTTTCCTCCAAAAAATAATATCGTCTTCCGTAATTTCCCTTATCACTTTACACGGAACCCCTGCCGCTATGACGTGGCTGGGAATATCCTTTGTTACCACTGACCCAGAGCCGATTACAACATCATCTCCTATCGTTACGTCCGGATTAATAACGACATTTCCCCCAATCCAGACACTGTCACCAATTTTAACCGCCCTTGCATATTCCAGTTCCAGATTTCTCACTTCAGCGGAAAGCGGATGCCCCGCCGTATAAATGCTGACATGCGGTCCAAGAAATACATCATCTCCAAAAATCACTGCATTTTCATCCAGAATCGTCAGTCCTGTATTCGCATAAAAATGTTTTCCAAAATAAATCTTATCCCCATGGTCACTTGTGAAACAATGTTCTGTATGACGGAATGGTATGTACCTGCATGCCAAACTCGATTCCAATCCTTATCCGAATTTTCTCCCTGTACATTTCCTGCAATTCTTTGATTCTGGCAATATACACCGGATAATCCACATGGTCTGTAAAACAGATTTCGTCCATTCCCCTGGCTATGGCATCCCTGACAACCTATTCCATCGGATATACCGAATCGTCTCTGAATTCCGTATGTACATGATAATCTGCAAACATATTCTTCCGCCCTTTCGGTCTAAAAATCCATCCGCTCCAGAATATCCTGCCATGCCTCCCCGTCTATCTCCTCATCACGGAACAGTTTTCGTCTGTCCTTTTCCGTAATCTTCCGGATAACCCTGCATGGATTGCCTGCCGCGACACACCAGTCCGGGATGTCCCTTGTCACCACACTGCCGGCACCGATCACCACGTTATTCCCTATGTGTACGCCGGGGCACACCACCGTGTTTCCCCCAAACCATACGTTATCCCCTACTGTCACTTCCTTGCCATACTCATATGCCGAATTGCGGCTGACCGGATGGATCGGATGCCCCGCCGTGTAGATTGCCACATTGGGGGCCATCTGGCAATTATCGCCTATCTTGATTTTTGCCACGTCTAAAAGCGTACAGTTATAATTTGCAAAGAAATTCTTTCCCACCTCGATATGCTTCCCATAATCGCAGTAAAACGGCGGGTTCACAAAAGCGTCCTCAGACTTCCCGAAAAGTTCTTTTACCGTCTCCCTGATCCCTGCAAAATCCGAACGGTCCATAAAATTCAGTTTCTGCAGGATTTTCCTGCATACAAGCTGTTCCTCAAAAACCGTATCATCCGAAATATACGCCAGTCCTGCATCCCGGCGCTGTCTGTTTGTCATATCCATTTTCACGAATCCTCCATACATTCATTTTCAGGCTGGTCATCGAACCGCCTGTCTTTAAAATAATATTCCTCGTCATGCTCATTGATTTCCCGGTATACCTTACAGGGACTGCCGAATGCTATCACATTTGCCGGTATATCCTTTGTCACGACTGACCCTGCACCGATTACGGAATTTTCCCCGATCGTAACCCCCGGCAGGACAACCACGTTTGCACCGATCCAAACATTATCGCCAATCGTGACAGGGAAGGAATACATACCATCTGCCCGGTGCTTCGGATGAACCGGATGCCCTGTTGTACACAACGTCACATTAGGGCCGATCAGGACATTTTTCCCTATCGTAATTTTCCAGTCATCAATCAGTGTCAGGTTCATGTTTGCATAAGTGCCGTCTCCAATCGAAACATATTTACCAACCGCAGCCGTAAGCGGCGGCACAATCCAGACATTTTTCCCGACTTCTCCGAACAGTTCAGGAAGGAGCGCTTCCCGTCCGTCCATGTCCTCCGGCGGTAATGCATTGAACTGCTGCACAAGCTTTTTGGCTTGCGCCTGCAGTGCCATGTTCTCCTCGTCATCATCCCATAAATAGCCGTTCTTCATTTTTTCCTGTTCTGTCATTTTCATTATCCTCCATGTTCACTGTTTTATCTTACCACAATTCCAATCTGTATCCTTTTCCTAAGTTTCATTCCGCTCCTTTCTTTCCATTATACACCGTAAGGTCTTTGACCCACTTATATTTTCTATAATGACGATACACCGCCGGAAGCTTTACAATCTCATCCAGATTGACAATAAAATATACAGCCAGCACTGGAAGTTTCAGCATAAATGCCGTCAGAAAGCCAAGCGGCACGGTAATACACCACATGGTCACTGTATCACACAGAAAACCGAATTTGGAATCCCCTCCTGCACAAAAAATACCTCCAATGGTTGTTCCGTTCACAGACTTTCCCACCATATAATAGGAACACATGACAAGCATCCATTTCAGATATGTATTTGATGTAACACTTAAATTTGTCACAGCAAAGATCAGCGGGCTTAAGGCAAGCATTACAATCCCTGATGCCACACCACACAGGACAGATAGCCTGCACAGCCTGCCTCCGTATTCTTTTGCCTTATCCAGCCTGCCCGCACCCAGTTCATTGCCGACCATGATCCCTCCGCCGCTCCCAAGTCCCAGGCAGAAGCATGCAACAAGGTTTTTCACAATATTGGCAATGGAATTGGCGGCAACGGCATCCGACCCAAGATGCCCCATGATAACCGAATACATGGTAAAGCCTACACCCCAGACAATCTCGTTGCCAAGGACAGGGAATGAATATTTCCAGAAATCATGCCGCAGCACTTTATCAGCATGCATCATATAATATAGCTTCAGTTTGACACTGTCTTTTTTTACAGTTTCAATAACACACCACGCCACCTCTATCGCTCTGGCAATCACTGTGGCTAATGCTGCTCCCGCAATCCCCATTTCAGGTAACCCAAGCCACCCAAAAATAAAGATGGCGTTCAGTATAATATTGACCACTACACTTACAGAACTGATCACGCTGGATTTAACCGCCTTGCCCGTATTCTTCAATATGCATAGATAGACCTGCGAGATGCCCGTCAGCAGGAAAGCCGGCGAGACTGTACGCAGATAAATTCTGCCGCCTTCGATCAGGATCTTCTCATTCGTAAAGATACGCATTAAAACGCCCGGAATTATGAACCCTGCGATAAAAAACAAAAAGGAAATCACAGCCGTGATCTTCATGACATAAGCAAAAATCCTCTCAACAGCCGCCCTGTCCCCCTTCCCCCAATACTGAGCCGCAAGCATGGAAAGCCCTATAGCCATGGCAGCCAAAAACAGGTTCTCCACAAAAGTAATCTGTCCTGCAAGGGACACTGCCGACAGAGCATCCTGTGTCAGCATCCCCAGCATAAGGGCATCCGAAGCACTGACCAGAGCCAGCATGAACTGCTGGAATGCTATGGGCATTACAAGTGTCAGCAGCTTTTGTGTAAAATCATGTGATTGCTTTTCTTTCATCCTTACTACACCCCATTTTATTTTCCATTTGACAATATCATATCTTTGCGTTAAAATCATTCAATATCGTTTATTTTTATATAACAATCTTCCATTTGCGAGGTGGATTTTATGGATGGTGTCTCAAGATACTGCTCTGTTTTTAATTCAGATTCTTCTGAAACAGTTGCTTATAATAACCCCCTATTCCCCGCTTATGTAGTATACGGATTCCTGTCCTCCTATCCGGACTATTCTTCCATCAGTCACTGGCATAAGGACCTGGAATTTATTCTTATAAAGAAGGGCGCCATGACCTATAATGTAAATGGCAGGCTGATAGAACTGGAAGAGGACAGCGGAATCATAGTAAACAGCCGCCAGCTCCATTATGGCTTTTCTATGGAACATAACGAATGCGAATTTATCTGTATCCTGCTCTCCCCCGAGTTGCTGCACATGAACGATTGGTTCTATCAAAACTGCATCGAACCCATCACTGAGAATGCATCCTGCCCTTACCTGTACTTAAGACGTAACGGCTGGATGGCATCCATTATGGAAAAATTGGATAAAATCTATGATTCCTTTGGAAAAATCCCTGCAAAATCCTCATCCTATTTTGAATTGATGGATGATTATGTTGCAATCATGAAAATGCTGTATGAAAACCTTGATTTTGAAAACCAGCCACGCAAGCCAGAGCCTTCCGACCTGTCTTCCCTCAAAAACATGATAACCTATATAGAAGAACACTATATGGAGCGCATCACCCTGGCAGACATCGCCTTGTCCGGCGCCTGCTGCAAAAGCAAATGTTCCTTACTCTTTAAAAAATATTTGCGCGATACTCCAATAAATTATATTACCAAACTCCGGTTAAGAAAAAGTCTTTCCACGTTACTTGGAACAAATAGCAATATCACATCTATCGCCTATGAATATGGCTTTAATGGAGCAAGCTATTACTGCGAAACTTTTAAGAAATACTATGGAATGTCGCCACTGATATACAAGAAGAATCAATCTGCTGTCTTTGCTGATTCTCTATCATCAAGTGATTCTCAGTAATATTTAAACGATTTCTGCTATCCGGAATCAAAGAGAAAACCCGGTGGAAATTCCGATAAACTCGACAGGCTGCACTTAATGAAAGGGATAAAACCGTGCATTGATCGTTGCATGTAGCTTCAGCGCATAAAAGAAATGTATACAAAAAAGGCTGCCGGAGAAGCCTTTTTCGTTTATACGTTCTGTTTTTATCAATTTTATATCAAAAACGAGGGGCTTTGCGTGAAAGTATAGTTTTGCCCCAATCGCCCCTCCATCAGTGGCATCCAAAATCACAAAAAAGTAGGGTCCACCACCCACTGTGATGAACCCCACCAAGCCTTAAAAACCTTAATTTTAAGCCATTTCTCTATACTTTTGTCTGAATCGCCGCCTGCGCCGCCGCCAATCTTGCAATCGGTACTCTGAACGGCGAACAAGACACGTACGTGAGTCCAACTTTATGGCAGAACTCAACGGAAGACGGATCGCCACCGTGCTCGCCGCAAATACCGAGTTTGATATCCGGTCTGGTTGCGCGTCCCTTCTCTGCTGCCATCTGCACAAGCTGACCTACGCCGCTCTGGTCAAGTCTTGCAAACGGGTCTGACTCGTAAATCTTATTCTTATAGTAGTCACCCAAGAACTTGCCGGCATCGTCACGGGAGAACCCGAAAGTCATCTGCGTCAGGTCATTTGTTCCGAAGGAGAAGAACTCTGCCTCTTCTGCAATCTCATTTGCCAGAAGTGCGGCTCTCGGAATCTCAATCATTGTTCCGACATGATACTTAATATCGGAATTTTTCTCTTTCTTCACCTGCTCTGCTACTTCCACGACTACGTCTTTAACAAACTTGAGCTCTTTCTTCTCTCCTACGAGCGGAATCATGATTTCGGGAACAATGTCAAAGCCCTTCTCATTCTTCACTTCGATAGCTGCTTCCATTACGGCTCTCGTCTGCATCTTGGCAATCTCAGGATAAGTAACTGCAAGACGGCATCCGCGGTGTCCCATCATCGGATTGAATTCATGCAGGGAATCGCAGATTTCCTGAACCTCTTCCGCAGTCATCATCATTTCCACTGCCAGATCATCTATGTCCGCTTGGTCTGTCGGAACAAATTCATGAAGCGGCGGATCGAGGAAACGGATTGTCACCGGTCTGCCCTCCATAACTTCATACAATGCTTTAAAGTCGCCTTTCTGGAAAGGAATAAGTGCATTCAATGCTTTCTCTCTCTGCTCAACCGTTCTTGCCAGAATCATCTGACGAATCTTCGGGATTCTGTCAGGCTCGAAGAACATATGCTCCGTACGGCACAGCCCGATGCCTTCCGCACCGTATTTTACCGCATTTGCTGCATCTGCCGGCGTATCCGCATTGGTACGCACCTGTAATTTACGATACTTGTCAGCCCACTCCATGATACGTCCGAAGTTACCGCTGACAGATGCCTCTACTGTCTTGATATCGCCTTTATAAATCTTACCGGTGGAACCGTCCAGAGAAATATAATCTCCTTCATGGAACTCTTCTCCGCCGAGTGCAAATACTTTATCCTGCTCATTAATCGCAATCTCGCCGCATCCGGACACGCACGCCGTACCCATACCACGGGCTACGACCGCCGCATGAGACGTCATACCGCCGCGAACGGTCAGAATACCTTCTGCCGCATGCATACCTTCGATATCTTCAGGAGATGTCTCCAGACGCACCAGAATGACTCTCTCACCTTTCTCGTGAGCTGCCTTCGCTTCCTCAGCGGTAAAGTATACTTTACCTGCCGCCGCACCCGGAGATGCCGGGAGCGCCTGTCCGATAACCTGACCTGCCTTCAGAGCCGCCGGGTCAAATGTAGGATGCAGAAGCTGATCAAGAGATTTCGCTTCAATACGGAGTACTGCCTCCTCCGGTGTGATCATGCCTTCGTCTACCAAATCGCACGCAATCTGAATAGCCGCCGGTGCAGTTCTTTTACCGTTACGCGTCTGCAAGAAGAAAAGTTTACCGTCCTCGATGGTAAATTCCATATCCTGCATATCGCGATAATGATTCTCTAACTTATTGGCAATCTCCATGAACTGTTTGAAGCATTCCGGAAGATCCTCTTCCAGTTTCGTAATCGGCTGCGGTGTACGAATCCCTGCCACAACATCTTCACCCTGCGCATTGATCAGGTACTCACCGTATATGCCTTTGGCTCCGGTGGAAGGATTTCTGGTAAATGCAACACCCGTACCGGAAGTATCGCCCATATTACCGAATACCATAGCCTGTACATTAACCGCCGTGCCCCAGTCACCGGGGATATCGTTCATTCTCCTATATACGATGGCTCTCTCATTGTCCCAAGAACGAAATACTGCTTTTACTGCTTCCATCAGCTGTACCTTCGGCTCCTGCGGGAACTCTTCACCTTTATTCTCTTTGTAAATATTCTTGAATTTGACGATGATTTCTTTCAGATCGTCCGCCGTCAGTTCCGTATCGAACTTAATGCCCTTCGCCTCTTTAATCTCGTCCAGAATTCTCTCGAAATAAGACTTCGGAATTTCCATAACAACATCCGAAAACATCTGAATAAATCTTCTGTAAGAATCATAAGCAAATCTCGGATTGCCTGTCTTCTTCGCAAATCCTTCCACGGCAACATCATTCAGTCCCAGATTTAAGATTGTGTCCATCATACCCGGCATGGAAGCGCGCGCACCGGAACGTACCGACACAAGAAGCGGATTCTCGGTATCACCGAATTTCTTTCCCTGTTTTTCTTCCAAGTCAGCAAGTGCGGTAAAAATCTGCTCCTTAATCTCATCGGTGATCTGCCTGCCGCTGTTATAATAGTCGGTACAAGCCTCTGTGGTAACCGTAAAACCTTGTGGAATCGGCAAACCAAGATTAGTCATCTCGGCAAGGTTGGCTCCTTTTCCGCCGAGAAGATTACGCATATCGGCATTGCCTTCCTCAAATAAGTACACCCATTTCGCCATAGTCTTTACCCTCTCTTTTCATTTTAAGCAATACACCTATTAGTGCTCTTTTATTATTTTACCATAAAATTGGAAATTTACCACCAATTTTTTGTTGTAATTGTATAAAAATGCAAACGTTTTCGCTGTCAAACATAATTACACTATATTTAGTTTACGGTTCAAATCCTTCGAAAATGAATACGTCAAATTCATCCTTAATCTCGTTAAGTTCCAGACTGTTCTTTACCGTCCATGCCGCCGCAGGCTTCTTATAGAGTCTTTTGCATATTCTCCTGCCGGGTTCTTCTCTGAATCTATGGTTATAAGCAATAAAATCCGGTTTGGTTGCAAAGTTAAGCATCAAATGCGTCAGGAAAAAATATAGAACACTGCGGTTTTCACCGTCGATGCGGAAATTGGACGCAAGCTGACCACGTACAACATTATTATGATTGATGCGAAACCACAATAACACCATGGGATTGAACGATTCAATGCAGTACTCTCCCTCATATCCGCGCAGCATTCTGTCGATAATTGCACACTCGGAAACATCAGCCTTTTCTGACTTGATTTCGATGATCAGCGGTACGCGTCCCTGAACCATGGAAAGCAGCTCCTCCAATCTCGGAATCTTCTCTTCGGAACTGCACAGCGTAAACTGCTGCAATTCTTCATATGTATAATCTTCGATTACACCTTTGGCGCCGCAAATGCGCTCTAATTTAAAATCATGGAAAATTACCGGAATGCCGTCCTTTGTCACATGCACGTCAAGTTCCATTCCGTAACCCGCTTCCACCGCTTTGCAAAACGCCGCCATAGAATTCTCCGGCGCCTCCCCCGCATTGTCATGCAGTCCTCTGTGGGCAAAATATTTTTTCTTAAAGAGGCTCGTATCCGGGCGATTAATCATACGCGGCATAATCGCCGTAAAATAAAGGATTCCCGGAACCAAAACCATTTTTGTAAACGTTTTTACTTTACTCGAGTTCATCTTGTCTTACCTGCCGTCTTTTTGTAGTTTATAATTGCTTTTATCTTGGTTGAGCATATTCACTTTCGATTATATTCTTCTTATATAAATCTGCAAGTACTTTTATTCGCAAAGAACCTCTTTTTCCTTGCAAATACATGTATTTCGGTGCTCTTTGCGGTTGAAAAACCCTTCTTTTTGTGTATAATGATAAAGGTAACATTAACAATATGTAGAAAAAATGAGGTTTTAACATGATTCAGGCAAACAACGTAACATTACGAGTAGGCAAAAAAGCCCTCTTTGAAGATGTAAACATTAAATTCACAGAAGGAAACTGTTACGGGCTCATCGGCGCTAACGGCGCGGGTAAGTCCACCTTCCTTAAGATTCTATCCGGCGCGCTGGAGACGACAAACGGCGATGTGTCCATCACACCCGGTCAGCGTCTCTCAGTCTTGGAGCAGGATCACTTTAAATATGACTCCTATCCGGTCATGGACACGGTTATCATGGGAAATGCACGTCTCTATGAAATTATGAAAGAGAAAGACGCTATCTATGCCAAAGAAGATTTCTCCGATGAAGACGGGATCCGCGCCAGCGAATTGGAAGCAGAGTTTGCAGAGATGGACGGCTGGGACGCGGAGTCTAACGCTGCCATGCTTTTGAACGGTCTCGGCGTCGGCACGGAACTGCATTACAATATGATGACTGATTTAAACGGTAACGAGAAGGTAAAAGTTCTGCTCGCCAAAGCGCTTTTCGGTAATCCGGACATCCTGCTTCTCGACGAGCCGACCAACCATTTGGATTTAGACGCCATCGCATGGCTGGAAGAATTTCTTATTAATTTTGAAAATACAGTCATCGTTGTCTCCCATGACCGCTATTTCCTGAACAAGGTATGTACGCATACCGCGGACATTGACTACGGCAAGATACAACTTTACGCCGGCAACTACGACTTCTGGTATGAATCCAGCCAGCTGATCATCAAACAGCGCAAGGAAGCCAACAAGAAGAAAGAAGAACAGATTAAGGAATTGCAGGAGTTCATCTCCCGCTTCTCAGCTAACGCAAGTAAATCCAAGCAGGCAACATCCAGAAAACGCGCGCTGGAGAAAATCGAGCTTGACGACATCCGTCCGTCCAGCAGAAAATATCCTTACATCGATTTCAGACCGGAGCGTGAAATCGGCAATGAAGTCCTCACTGTGGAAGGCATCAGCAAGACAGTTAACGGTGAAAAAGTGCTGGACAATATTTCATTCATCGTAGGACATAATGACAAAATCGCCTTTGTCGGCAGCAACGAACTCGCCAAGACAACCTTATTTAAGATTCTCATGGGCGAAATGGAACCCGACGAAGGTAACTATAAATGGGGTGTTACTACTTCTCAGGCATATTTCCCGAAGGATAACACCGCAGAATTTGACAACGATTACACGATTACGGACTGGCTCATGGGCTACTCTCCCGTCAAGGATGTGACCTATGTCCGCGGATTCCTCGGACGTATGCTCTTTGCCGGCGAGGACGGCGTGAAGAAAGTTAAAGTGCTCTCCGGTGGCGAGAAAGTACGCTGTCTCTTATCGAAAATGATGATCAGCGGCGCGAACTGTCTCATTTTCGATGAGCCCACAAACCATCTGGATATGGAGTCCATCACTGCACTCAATGAAGGCATGAAGAAATTCAAAGGCGTAGAATTGTTCTCCTGCCATGACCATCAGGTCGTACAGACCACGGCAAACCGTATTATGGAGATTCTGCCCGACGGCACGTTGATCGACAAAATTACAACCTACGACGAATATCTTGAGAGTGACGAAATGGCGAGAAAGCGTACTGTCTACACGAGTACTGCAAGCGAAGAAGACGACGACTGACATGGAGGAAAAATGCGGCAGGTAGATTTACACACGCATTCAAATAAATCAGACGGAAGCTACAGCCCCGTTGAACTGGTTGATTATGCCGTTACCAAGGGGCTTAGTGCGATTGCGCTGACCGATCATGACACCACGGACGGTCTTACGGAGGCAATTGCCCATGCCAAATCACTGGCACTGGCTGGACAGCCCTCCGTCGAAGTTGTTCCGGGCATTGAATTTTCTACGAAGCACGAGGAAAAGGACGTCCATATCGTAGGTCTTTATATTGCTTATGATTCGCCCGGCTTTCACGGCAAGTTACAGGAATTTGTGGATTCCCGCACAGGGCGCAACATCAAAATGTGCAATAATCTGCGGACTGCCGGAATAGACATCAGCTATGCCAAATTACAGGAGCGGAATCCCGATGCGGTCATCACCAGAGCGCACTATGCTTCCTTTTTATTTGAAGAAGGCTATGTGAAAAGCCGACAGGACGCTTTCGCACAGTATCTGGGCGACCACACGAAATATTTTGTTCCAAGAGAAAAGGTGACGCCGGCGCAAGCGGTTTCTCTGATTCTTGAAGCAGGAGGCATTCCTATTCTCGCGCATCCGCCCCTCTACCACATGGGACATGAACGTTTAGACAGACTTGTCTCTTCTTTAAAAAACGCCGGACTCATGGGAATCGAAGCGCTATACTGCACCTACACCCATCAGGACGAGCGGGATATGATGCGGCTTGCAGATCGGTATGACCTGCTCCTGAGCGGTGGCTCCGATTTCCACGGAGCAAATAAACCGAATCTTGATCTTGGCACAGGATACGGCAGGCTGTTTGTGCCGGAAGAGTTTCTGGACAGACTCAAAAACGCGCGCAATCAACTAAATCCTGCCTCTTCATAATATTTTCCGGGAGAAATGATTTTATGAAACTTTTATTTACTGATTTAGACGGAACACTCTTAAATAATGACAGCCAAGTGTCTCCGGACACCAAGGCTTTTCTGGATGAATTTCTCTTAGCTGGCAACAAGCTGATTCTCTCTTCCGGACGTCCCAAGGACAGTATGCTAGAAGTAAAAAACAATGCCGGACTGACACAGCCCGGCGTGATTTTAATATGCAGCAACGGTACGCAGGTGTATGACTGCGACAGTATGCAGACCATTATGGAGAAAAGACTTCTTCTGCCCTATGTAACTTATCTTCAGGCACAGGCAGCAAAATACAACGTACATATACACACCTATCGGGACGACGCTGTCGTCTCTCCCTATGACGATGAAGAAATTAAGTTCTACCGCAGAAGGATTCATCTGCCTCTCATCGTCTCCGAGAATCTTGCCGATGCGCTGACCATCCCGCCTTACAAAATGCTCGCCATCAGCCTTGATGACTTCGATAAACTGGAAGCCTTCCGGCTGGGCATCCAAGACTGGGCGCAGGGTAAAATCCAGACCATCTATTCCAACGGTATCTACCTTGAACTCTTCCCATATGATGCAGGTAAAGGCAATGCAGTCCGTTTCGTCTGCGATTATTTCGGCGTACCTCTGTCTGACGCTTACGCCGCCGGAGACGCCGATAACGACATCACCATGCTGGAAGCCGCCGGCTGCAGTATCGCTATGGCAAATGCCTCGGACGACGTCAAACAGTTCGCAGACGTTGTGACAGACTTCGACAACGACCATGACGGACTCGCGGATATGATGCGAAAACTTTTGGGATGATTTTCCGTCATGATTCCGTTCCACGGAATCTCAAAACGTGGGAAGAATGCTGCTTTCAGCAAGTCCGCTCTGCGGACGGTCCTTCCGCGTGAAATTTTTTCACGCTGAGAACGGTACTTTCGTTCACGCTAACCTTCTACGATCAAATACCTTCCGTCTCCGATTTCAAACACTTCATCAGCGTCAAGAATTTCTTCTTCGTCAGCGCCTTCCATATCTATGCCCTCTTCCTCAAAGAATTCCCATACTTCTTTGACAGAGTTAACCACCACCGCCATGCATTCCTCCAGAAAACTCTCCGCCCCTTCTAAAGTTTCTGCCACCGGCTCCGGATAGAGCTGCAATTGATTATCCAAGAAACACTGCAATACCTTCTCATCAAACATATGACGTCCTCCCTTTATTATATAGTTTACCTATCATTTGTTCTTGCCCCACTTTTGGTTTACATAATCTATTCCTCTATCATAGTAACCCACGCTTCTTAAGCTCCTGACACACCCTTGCGACAGGCAGACCCACTACATTATTATAATCGCCGCATATTCCCTGAATATAGGCAGCGCACAAACCTTGAATCGCATAGGCGCCTGCCTTATCCATCGGTTCGCCGCTATCCACATAATTCTTGATGTCTTCCTGTGTCATAGAGTACATCGTCACATCGGTACACTCGCTAAACGTCGCGTACATAGCGGACATATCTTTGTATTTCCACGCAAGCGTCACTCCGGTGTACACCTGATGACTGCCGCCTTGCAGTTTCATAAGCATTCTGGCAGCATCTTCTTTATCTTTGGGCTTGCCAAGAATTTCCCCCCAGCATGACACTACCGTATCGGCCCCGATTACAATGAAATCCTCTTCTCCCTTTGCTGTCAGATTTGCGCAGACGTCTACCGCTTTCTGGTAAGATAATTCTTCCACCACTTCGCCCGGCTCCGTCTTCGTAATCTTCTCTTCCACCGTACTCGGCATCGTCTTAAAGGAAAGTCCCACTTGTTTCAACAGTTCCTTCCTTCTGGGCGACGCCGACGCTAAATATATTCTCATAGTCCTCCTAATCTTCCTCATGGTGCATTTCGGGAATAAACACTCTCCTATTTCCCATATTTTTCTCCGCTTTTGCCGCCTCTTTTGCTTCCAGACAGAATGTAAGCTGCGCGTTAAATTCCTCTTTGTTTCGCCTTCCCGTCTTCTCATAGCTGCCGTCCGGCTGTAATACAGAAGCTTTGACCGTGTCCTTCATCTGGCAGTCTAATATATGCCGCAATTTTTCCTGTAACTGCGGTTTTTCTACCGGGAAGAGTATCTCCACCCGGCGCTCCAAGTTTCTCGGCATCCAGTCCGCGCTGGCGCAATAATATTCCGGCTTACCATCATTCTCAAAATAAAAGATTCGCGCATGTTCAAGGTAATTGCCGACAATGGAACGCACCGTAATATGCTCGCTCACTCCGGGAATGCCTACTTTCAGACAGCATATTCCGCGGATTATTAAATCAATCTTTACTCCCGCCGCACTGGCCGCATATAATGCTTCGATAATATCTTTATCACACAGAGAATTCATTTTAGCAATGATATGCGCATCTCTTCCCTGCAGGGCATACGCCTTCTCTCTGTCGATCAGATGCAGAAATCTGTCTTTGAGCCACAGCGGCGCTAAGGACAGCTTATTCCAATTCCTCGGCTCCGAGTACCCCGACAGCATGTTAAACACGGCGGTCGCATCCTCTCCGATAGCTTCCGAACACGTAAACAATCCGATATCCGTATACAGCTTCGCCGTGGAATCATTGTAGTTTCCGGTCCCGAGATGCACATATCTTCTTATGCCGTGTTCTTCTCTTCTGACCACCAGCGTAATCTTGCTGTGTGTCTTAAGCCCTACCAGTCCATAAATCACATGGCATCCTGCTTTCTCAAGCTTCTTCGCCCACACGATATTATTCTCTTCATCGAAACGTGCCTTCAGTTCTACCAGAACGGACACTTGTTTACCGTTGTCCGCCGCCTGCTCCAGTGCGGCAATAATCGGAGAATTGCCGCTGACACGATAAAGCGTCTGCTTGATGGCCAGCACATTCGGGTCTTTTGCCGCTTGTCTGATGAAATTCACTACCGGTTCGAATGTCTGATAAGGGTGGTGCATCAGGATATCTCCCTCCCTGATTTTCGCAAACACATCCGTCTCGCCCATCAATTCCGGCACTGGCTGGGGTTTCAGATATTCATGTTCTTTGAGATGGTCAAAACCTTCCAGACCGTACATCTTCATGAGGAAGGTCAAGTCAAGCGGTCCTTTGATTGCATAAATGTCTTCCTGCTCAATCTGCAGTTCGTCCCGAATCAGTTTGATCAGCCTGTTATCAATTCCTTCCTCAACTTCCAGACGTATGACCTGTCCCCATTGTCTCTTCTTAAGCTGTTTCTCAATCTCCTGAAGCAAATCCTCCGCTTCATCTTCTTCTATCGACAAGTCCGCATTTCTCATGATACGGAAGGGATAGCTGCACACGATATCATAGTTTAAGAACAGCTTATGAATGTTCCGCTCAATCACTTCCTCCAACAGTATGACCTTTGTTGCTTCGTGTCCCGGAATCATCACAATACGGGATAGAACGCTTGGCACCTGTACAGTGGCAAACTCCAGTTCTTCCTCACCGTTTTTCTTCTTCATCAGCGCGCCCAGATTCAAAGATTTATTCCGGATAAGCGGAAAAGGTCTGGAAGAGTCTACAGCCATCGGTGTTAATACCGGATAAACATTATCCGCAAAATACCGGTCCACATAAGCGGCGTCTTCTTTATTCAAATCTTCGTGATGCATAATGATATGCAATCCGTTTTCAAGAAGCGACGGCATAATGGAACGATTATATATAGAATACTGCTGATCCACTAATTTATGCGTCTCTTCATTTACTTCTACAAGCTGCTCACGCGCCGTCATGCCTGCAATATCTTTTTTCTTATAACCGGCGCCGACCATATCCTTCAAAGACGCCACTCTGACCATGAAAAACTCATCCAGATTAGAGGCTGTGATACTCAGGAATTTTAATCGTTCAAAAAGCGGATTTTTCTTATCTTTCGCTTCGCCGAGCACCCTTTTGTTAAATAAGAGCCAGCTCAATTCTCTGTTTGTATAATAGTCTACCTTTGAAAAGTCCATCTTACACCTCTATGCTCCTCTCCTCAGCTTTTCTGTCTGATAACCGGACGTACGCTGTACACTTCTTCAAAAAACTCCGCCCGCCTTGAAAACAATCCTTTTTCCAAAGTAATATCGAGTGATGCGTCTACCGTAATGATTAACTGCTCATCCTTAAGCAGCGTCCTGACATTCTTAAATTTCTGTTTATGGCTTCTGTCCAATCCATTGGCTATCTTAAGGATTGCCGTCAACTTGGCGATTGTCAGATAATCTTTCTTATCAAGGGAACCATCCTTTCCCATCGCCTCATAATAATCGAACTCAATATGATTATACTTGACCACATTCGCCACAATTTCCCGTTCCACATGAGACAGTCCGATTATCTCCGTAGACATAATGATATTGTACGAACACTCGCCCAGATTCACCAGACTGATATACTTGCCGCAATCGTGCAGCAGCGTAGCTATACGAAGCAGAAGCCGCTCTCTTTTGCCTAAACCATGCACCTTCTTCATGCTGTCATAGATAGTCAATGCAATCTGCTCTAACGTTTCGCTTCTGCGCCTGCTGCCCATATAACGTTTACTGATATTCTGTGCGCACGCTATGATATCCTGCTCAAAGTCATGATTTGCCTTAATCAGTTTCGTCTTCTCACCATATTCATATGAAATGCCGTCACACAGACACACGCCCGGCGCCCAGATCAGATTGGCATCCATCACCTTCGCAATCCTGTTAAGCAATATTCCCGATATGAACAGCAGCGGAACATTTTCCTCCGGCATGTCAAGAATCCGCGAAACCTCCTGTATGGATTTCGCCCGTATACGTTCCAGAAATTTATCCATGGCGGACGCTTCCACGCTGGTGTGTTCCAGTCCTGTCACATTCTTACCGACTATCGCGGAAATATAGTCATCCACCACGATAATATTTTCAATGACTCTGTCCTTCAAATACAATTTCTTGAAAACCGCCAGTTGGGAACTGACAATCTCGTCAAGCATACTTTCATTCTGTTCCGGCCTTATATTCAGCTTGTTAAGCTGATCCTGCAGCCTGAGTACACCCATGCGCATATTCTGCGTGGTCACGAGCGTGTCTTTATCAAACAGGGAAATCTGTATGCTGCCGCCGCCGATGTCCACGATTGCCGTACCCTTCTCGATGATTCTGTTAAAAGCGTCTCCTCCCGACGCGATAGATTTGTAATCCAGAAAACGCTGTTCGGAATTACTCAGAACTTCTATTGTAATCCCCGTCCGCTGGGCAATCTGATCGAGGATGATCATCGTGTTTTCCGTCTCTCTGATCGCGCTTGTACCATACGCCTTATAGTCGTCAACCCGGTAACTTTTCATGATATCATGATACTCGCGCAGCACGCGGCACAATTCATCAACCCGCTCATTACTGATCTTACCTTTGGCAAAAGTGTCCGATCCCAAATCAATACGATGTCTGATATGATCGATTTCCCTGATACCGTTCTTCGCGGAAATCTCCACGATTTTCATCGCCAGTTCATAGGAACCGACGTCTATCGCCGCAAAAGTCTTCATGTCAATTCTCCTCCATACCGCGAAGATAATCAATAAATTGCTGGGCTGTTCTTCCTGACAGACCGCCATGAGACAATTCCCATTTGTTCGCTTCGGCAAGCAGCTTCTCTTCTTCCATCATGACGCCGTATCTTGCCGCAAGACCTTTTACAATCTCCTCATACTGCTTCTTATCCGGTCCACAGAAGAAGATCGTCACGCCGAAACGGTACACCAGCGACAGTTTCTCCTGAACGGTATCACTGGCATGCATGTCCTCCCGCCTGCCTTCCTTGTCCTCGTAATTCTCCCGGATCAGATGGCGTCTGTTGGACGTTGCATAGATCAGCACGTTATTGGGCTTTTTCTCCAACCCGCCCTCAATAACCGCTTTCAGATACTTATATTCTGTCTCAAATTCTTCAAAACTCAAGTCATCCATGTAAATAATAAATTTGTAATTCCTATTCTTCACCTGCGCGATCACATCATTTAAGTCCTGCAATTGATGCTTATAAATCTCAATAATACGCAGACCCTTATCATAGTATTCGTTTGCGATCGCTTTGATGCTCGTGGATTTGCCTGTTCCCGCATCTCCGAACAACAGACAGTTATTCGCTTTTCTTCCCGCCACAAACGCATCCGTATTGTCGGTAAGTTTCTTCTTCGGTATCTCATAACCAATCAAATCATCCAACTGTACATGAGAAATATTGCGAATCGGGTCGATTCGCGCTCCGTCGTCGGTATGCACGACACGGAATGCTTTATGTAAACCAAATCTGCCGACGCCGTATTCCCTGTAGAACTCCGTCAATACGGCTTTCATCTCCAGCGCATTCTCCGTTGCCGCAAACTGTTCAGCGAGTCGGCATATTCTATCCCGGATTTTGGTGCTGTATATCCTGCTGCTGTCCGCCGTGCTCTCGTAGTCGATGACCACATTAAATTCCGGCGCTTTGAGAACCTCTGTCATCTCTGTAAAGTCAAAATCATAGAACTCTTTGAAAATAGCGATATCATGCAGTGCAAGCTGATTGACGCTGCCTTCCACCTCTCCTCTGATTTCGCAGGCCACACTGTAGCTGTTCACGTTATTCACCAGAAGATTCGTCAGATAGCAATGCCATAAATTCCCTGAGAAGCCATGGGTTGCCGCCATCTCAAGCAGTCCGTTCATACATTCAAAAAACAGCGGACGCATCCTGTTATCGCCCGAACGGTAACTGTCCATCAGCCAGACCATATCGCTTAATATCTTTCCGTTCTCAAAGTTCCTGTATATAATCAGTTCTTCTTGTCTCATAGTATCATCCCCCTTGTCGTGTTCATATAATTCACTCTCTTCCGGTATCTTTACGATATCCTTAATAATTTCCCAGAATCTTCATCATTCTCGCTTCTTCACGCAGACCGCGCAGTGCGTTTTTCACCGCTGTGTCCGCCAGATTCCCCTCAAAGTCAATAAAGAAACGATACTCCCAATTCCGCCCTTCTATCGGACGGCTCTCAATCTTTGTCATATTAAGATCGTTGTAGATGATATGGGACAGCATATGGTAGAGAGAACCGCTCTCATGCGCCACCTCCAGACACAGACTTACTTTCCCTGCATCCTTCAGAAATATCTTTTGGTTAGTGACAATAATAAATCTGGTGGAGTTTGTCTCCGACTGGTTCACACCCCGCTCTAAAATATCCAATCCGTATATCTTCGCCGCCTGCTCGCTGGCTATCGCCGCCTGACTAAAATCCTTGTCTTCACTGACCTTACGCGCTGCAAACGCGTTGTTCTGCATACTGATCTGCCGCCAGTTGTCATGCGCATTCAGATATCTGGCGCTCTGCATAAGAGACTGCGGATGCGAGTAAACAGTCTTGATCTGCGTCATGTCTGTGCCCGGAAGCCCCATCAGGCAATGTTCAATCTTAATGATCTGCTCTCCTACGATATAGTTCTCGTACTCTACCAGCAAATCATAGATTTCATTAACAATGCCTGCCGTAGAATTTTCTATCGGCAAAACGGCGTAATCCGCACTTCCCTCCTCAATAGCCCCCATAGCGTCACGGAATGTATCCACATGAAAGCTGTTAACGCCGCTGCCGAAATACTGGAGCATCGCCATCTGGGAATACGCGCCTTCCGCACCTTGAAATACCACCCTCGCACTTTCCGTATCCAGCTTGTCTACACCGATAAACGGCAGTTTGCCGCCCGCTCCCTGCTTAGCCAGTTTGCTGTACTGCAGCTTGCGGCTCGAAGACATAATCTGTTCAAACAGTTCCTGCACACCGTGAGCGTTAAGTTCATTGTGGGTGAGCGCGCACACTTTGCGAAGTTTCTCTTCCTCTCTCTCCCTATCAAGCACTTTCTTACCCGTCTTAATCTTATAGTCAGCCACCTGCGAACAAATCTCCATCCGCTCTTCATAGAGCTTCACAATCTGTTCGTCAATCCTGTCCAACTTACCGCGCAGTTCCAACAAATCCATGATATTTTATCCTTTCGCATATTGTACTGTATTCTGCTATAATCTTAACCCAAATCCCCCTTGATAGCAAGACAGTTTAAGGCTATAATATTCCTATTAAGAAAAGACTCAAAGCGGAGGAAATTATGACATCCAAACAAAAAAATATACTTGCCATTTCTGTAACAAGTGTTATCATCATCGTTCTATTTGTACTCGCTCTCATCTCCAGCTACATTCCTTTAAATGATGAGAATACGGTGGGCAATACTCCCGGCAATCTCAATAATAACGGCTATTTCTGCGAGTATAACGGACGTGTTTATTTCGCGAATGCATACGACAATTACTCACTTTACTCGATGAATCCTGACGAGACCGACATCAAGAAACTGCACGACGGTTCTTCTTCTCACATATGCGCAGGCGGTGATTATCTCTATTATGCCATGGCTAATGCCGGCGGTGGTTCCGACCTTGGTTCCGTCCGTGGTTCTTATGGTATCTACCGCAGCAAACTAAACGGCAAAAGCGCTACCGGTATGGACCGCTGTCATATTGTCTCTATGCAGTTGTGCGGCAATTATTTATATTATGAGAAATTAGACGCTAAGAGCTCTATCTCCTTAGAGAAAATAAAGATTAACAAAAAGGATAAGCAGACCGTCAATCCGGACGCCATCATTAACCCAAGCTGCTATGTTGACGGCATAATCTACTATAACGGAACCGACAAAGACCATTATCTGTATGCGCTTAACACGGCTAACGACACCTCTTCCGTCGTATGGCAGGGAAACATCTGGAATCCTATCTATCAAAATGGATACGTTTATTATATGGATGTGGAAAACAACTACAGACTGTGCCGCTATTCGATGAACAGCGATGTGGTAGAAGTATTGACCAACGACCGAATCGATATGTTTAACGTATACGGCGATTACATATACTATCAGGTCAGTTCCAAGGATGCGCCCGCTCTTAAGAGAATGTTTACGGACGGCAGTTCTCAGGAACTTGTGCGTGAGGGCGTATACCAGAATATTAATATCACATCTGAGTATGTGTACTTTAACGGCTTTAAAGAGGCGGCGCCCGTCTACAAAACAAGCACGTTCGGTCCTGTCAATGTCACGACTTTTGACGCCGGAATGCAGGCGGCACTGGCAGAATTAGATTAGCTGCATTCCGCTGATAATTGATGAGAAATCTCACAAAAAATAATATTTACTACGAGAGAATTGCGAAATGTTTTTGCAATTCTCTTTCATTGTACATACCTCTGTAGAGAGCGCGTACCTTCTCAGAGATTCCTTTCGCATCATGTTCAACGGCATATTCCTCTCTGAGCGGAAGAATCATAATGCGGTAATTGACTCCCCAGACAAGGCTTCTCACATCCGTCATGCGGCATCCTGCCTCAGTATAAAAGGAAATACGGCGTTTCCTCGTATTTCGTATCTCTGCGCTGATATCCGGCAGTTCATCGTCTTCCACTTCCACCACCAGCACATCACGGTCCGCACAGACCTCCCGAAGAAGAGCAATCGCACGTGAACCATATCCTTTTCCTCTCCTGTCTTTACAAACAGCAAAATAATCCAATAATAACGTGTGTTTTGTATTATCTGCAAGCAGAAAGGCGTATGCACACAATATATCCCGCTGATCATACATGCTCTTTCCCGTATCGTCTTCCGGCGCCTTCTCATAAAAAGCATAGACATAGTAACTGTCATTGTTCCACATTTTCTCAATCACTGCAAACGGTTTGATCTCTTCGGAGGGAAAATCCGTCTTCAAATAAGTCATATAAATTTTGCGTGCAGCTTCAAGCGACACTTTCTTTACATCCATTTCAATCATATTTCTCCTGTTCTCCTCATTTCTGTACTGCTTTTTGCGTAGAACGAAAATTCGAATTATCGGTTTTCTTCTCTCCGACTCACTGCCTCATACATCTGTTCGACAGTCTGCCCGGTCAGCGGATGACGTTCATAAGGCGCAATATGCATCAGCGGTTCTAAAACAAAGCACCTGTTATGCATATCTGCGTGAGGAATTGTCAGTTCCCTCGTACACATTACACAATTCTCATACAATACTATATCCAAATCTAAAGTGCGGGGCCCCCAGTGTATCTTACGTTCTCTGCCATGCGCATACTCAATCTCATGAATTTTCTCCAATAGCATTTCCGGCGTATACAATGTTTCCAGCGCAATTGCCCCGTTCAGGAAATCCTCCTGTTCCACTCCGCCATAGGGTTTTGTCTCGATCCAGTCGGAGACGCGAAGCACCCGGCACTTCTCATCAACTCGCAGCGCATCCACCGCTCCGTCAAGATGCTCTTTTCTGTCTCCCATATTAGAACCGCAGGACAGATACGCCTTATGCCATCCCCGTGTAATCTTGACCGACACCGATTCAAAGGGCAGCGCAATCGGCGCCTCAGGCTTGCGGACTTCCAGTGTAATCCGTCTGATCCGTGGAAACTTAAGAAGCACTGCCTCGGCTGTCTTCTCCGCCACTGTCTCAATCAATTTATAGATATGCCCTGTTATATATTGATTCAAAAACGTACAGACCTCTCCATAATTAGTGGAGAGGTCTAAGTCATCCAATGTTCCGGCATTTCTGGTATCCGTATCCAAAACCGCGTTGATATAAAAGTTCTGTCCTTTTTCATTTTCTTCCCGATACACGCCGTGATACGCATATATCTGAAGATTCTCTATGATAATCTGGTCCATCGTCTTATCCTTACTTTATCATTCTATATCATTCTATATCATTCTATTTCTTGTACCCGTCCCGGATTGTTTCCGCCATCCTGATCGCGCGTACATTTTCCTTCACATCATGAACTCTAACGAAGGAAGCTCCTTTCAGGACCGCGTACACACTCGTTACAATTGTTCCTTCCATACGTTCCTCCACAGGAAGATCAAGTGCGATACCGATTACCGATTTTCTGCTGGCTCCTAACAAAATCGGATAGCCAAGCGAATGCAGCATCTCCAGACTGTCAATGATCTCCAGATTGTTCTCATAAGTTTTGCCGAATCCAACCCCCGGATCAATAATAATCTTATCATCCTGCACTCCTGCCTTATGAGCAATATCCAGTGTAGCTTCAAGATCCCACAGCAGCTCTTCAACATAATTACTGTAAACCGCTTCGGCACGGTTATGCATCAGGCAGCACGGCAGCGAACTCTCGGCAATCACTTCCGCCAGCTTGGTATCCGCCTTCAAACCTGAGATATCGTTAATCATATCTATCCCAGCTTGAACGCCGGCTCTTGCAACCTCAGCTTTATATGAATCAAGCGATATCGGTATATCAAATCTCGACTTAACTTTCTCTATTATCGGGAGTACGCGGCTCATCTCCTCCTCATCGGACACCGCCGTATACCCCGGTCTGGTAGACTCTCCGCCGATATCCAGTATATCCATTCCTTCCCCAATCATTTGTTCAACACGATACAAGGCTTTATCAGCCTCCAGATAGTTCCCTCCATCCGAAAAAGAATCCGGTGTCACATTCAGGATACCCATTACATAAGTATGCCCTTTCATCGTAAAATCTCTGTTTCCTATTCTCAAATGTCTGACCTTCCTTTTCATTCCGTTACAAACGTTATCTATTATTGTCTTGTGTTGTCATTTTGTGTTGTCGTTCTGTGTTACCGCTTGATCATTTCAAAAAAATATTGCTGTAAGCGCAGATCGTTCTCAAAACATCCCCGCACCGCCATTGTCACCGTCCGGCTGCCGGGTTTCGCCACGCCCCGCATCGTCATACACATATGCTCCGCCTCCAACATTACCATGACCCCCTGCGGCTTCAGATTATCCATGATCGCTTCGGCTATCTGTGTCGTCATCTGCTCCTGTATCTGTAATCTTCTGGCAAACACCTCGACAGTCCGTGCCAGTTTGCTTATACCCGCCACTCTTCCGTTGGGCAGATAAGCAATATGCGCCTTACCGTAAAACGGCAGCATATGATGTTCGCAGACAGAATAAAAGGTGATGTCTTTCTCCATCACTATCTCGTTGCTGTCCACCGCAAAAGTTTTAGCCAGATGCAAGGCAGCGTCTTCATCCATCCCTTTATAAATCTCTTCATACATGCGCGCAATCCTATTTGGGGTATCGACAAGCCCTTCTCTCGTCACATCTTCTCCGATTCCCTGAAGCAAAAGCCGCACTGCATCTTCAATTTTCTTCTGATCTACCATGAGAGTCTCTCCTGATCGTATCTCTATGTTCCACCACGTCCATCAATTCACCCAGATAGGAAAGCGATCCGAACGCAATAATCACACAATCTTTGTCCTGTCCGGCTAACAGATACGCCATCTCTACCGCTTCCTGCACACTGTCTGCCACTGTCACACTATCGTGGTATTCCCGTACCGCCTGCGCCAATTCATAGGCATGCATCGCCCTGTCCGCGACGGGCGGCGTTACCGTGATGATATGCTTTGCCAATTCATATGTATTGCGAATGACCTTATCATATTCCTTATCTTTCAACATTCCCATTATATATATGATTTTTCTGTTTGTAAAATAGAACCTTATATTCTCCGCCAATTTGACCGAAGCATCCTCATTATGCGCCCCGTCGGCAATAAAAAGCGGACGTTTGCCGATCACGTCAAATCTTCCGTGCCAAACGGTCTGCAAAAATCCTTTGCGCAGTTTATCTTCCGCAACGGAATATCCCTGCCTTTCAAGCGCTGACAGTGTCTCCAGCGCCACCACGGCATTTTCTATCTGAAACTGTCCCGGCATCGCAATTTCCACGTTCTTATACTTGTCATAAGTAAAAGACTGCTTCGTCATACCATATTTAACGTTCTTGGCTCTCGCCACATCAGCAGTATAGAACTTAGCCTTCCGTAAAAGAGCCGATTGCCTGAGCACTTTCATAGCCTCCGGCTGCTGCTTGGCGCTTATCACATAACACTTGTTCTTGATAATCCCTGATTTGACCGCCGCTATCTTGTCCAAGCTGTCGCCCAAAATGCCCATATGATCCATGCTGATAGACGTAAAGACGGCCGCCAGCGTGTTCGTGATCACATTCGTTGAATCAAGCGCTCCGCCCAGCCCTGTCTCCAGCACCACAATATCACATTGTTTGTCCAAGAAATATAAAAAAGCTACCGCCGTCTCCACTTCAAAGACTGTCGGATGATCAAGTCCGTCGGCCGCCATCTCTTCGGCAGCCTGCTTTACCCTCTCCAGATATTTGCATAAGCCTGACTGCGTTATCATCCTGCCATCCACCTGAAACTGTTCCCTGAAATCCGTAACTGCAGGTGAGATAAATCTTCCCACTTTATAACCCGCCGTCTGCAATACCGTGGATACATAGGCAAGCACCGAGCCTTTACCGTTCGTCCCCGCAATATGCACAAATTTTAACTGTTCCTGCGGATTATCGAGACGTGCGCACAGTTCCTTCATCGTCGTAAGCCCCATGACCACGCCGTATTGATGCAGTTCTTCCATATATTCCATTGCTTCCCTGTAATTCACGCGCTCGCCTCCTTTCCGAACAGTTGCGTTGATTTCATACACATAATTTCTATGAATTGCTATGTTTAAACTACCCTGTATCCGGTTATCCTACTGTTATGAAAAACTTTATTCACAACTATATTCACTGCGGACTTCTGGGTTGGTTTCTGGAAATGATATTCACTGCGTTTCATGCTTTTCGTACAAGAGACCTACACCTTCCATGCAAGACTTCCGTCTGGATGTTTCCCATCTACGGACTTGCCGCCCTGCTTGCTCCGCTGGCACGCCTTATGCGCCGCCGCAACTTCATATTCCGCGGTCTGGTCTATACCGGCCTGATTTTCACGTGTGAATTTCTAACCGGAACCTGGCTTCGCAAACGCGAGCTGTGTCCTTGGAACTATGAGCGCTCCAGATGGAACCTCGCCAAAGTAATCCGCTTGGATTATGCTCCCTGCTGGTTTGTCACCGGGCTTCTTTTTGAACGTCTTCTGTTAGAAAACGAAAAGCCGCCAAAATAGGCGCTTACGCGTCAATCTCTTCAATATCGGACGCGTCGATATTTAAGGTATTCAAGGTACGACGGCGTCTGCGCGCCTCCTCGGAAGCTTTCAGGATATAATTCTTAATCTCCTTGGAGTGCTTGATATGTGCCAGAAATAACTGCGGATGAGTATTATCGCCCGTGTAACATGCCACAGTTCCCAGCCCGAAGATACGCTCAGCAAAACTGACCTGTAATTCCACATCCTGCACCTTATATAAATAACAGTCGTTTTCTCTTGTGTTAAGCAGCCCTTCGTTAACCGTGATGACTTCATCCGTCACCGTATATTTCGTAAAAGTAAAAGGAAGCCCAAAGAACAACCAGCGTTTTCTCTCCACATACCCCTTGCTTTCTTCCGGCTTACTCTCTTCCTGCCGATTCTCCTCCTGCAGCGCCTCTTTCTTCATTTCATCCATAATATGCCTCTCCTTCTATATGCCTTCTATATGAATTTCTTATTCCGTGAATTTCTTATTCCGTAAATTCCTTACTCGGCTGATTCCATATTGAGCAAATTCCATTACCACTATAACATACCACTACTTATTCCACAATATGAAAAACTGTTGAATCCCTTTCGTCTTTATGGTATGATATACAAAATATAGGTGTTAACCAGAACAATATATACAATAAGGAGGGTTATAGCATGACTGCAAAGGAATGTATCTTGGGACGAAGAAGTATCCGCAAGTTTAAGGCTGATCCGGTTTCTCACGAACTGCTTTCACAGATTGTCGAGACCGCTTCCTATGCTCCGAGCTGGAAGCATACACAGATTACCCGCTACATCGCAATAGAGGGCGAACTGAAAGACAAAATTGCGAAAGAAGGAACTTCTATTTATCCGGGTAACGGCACAATTATCTCCAATGCACCCGTCTTGATTGCCGTAACCGTCTTAAAAAATCGCAGTGGCTTTGAACGCGACGGTTCTTACAGCACTCCCCGCGGCGACGGCTGGCAGATGTATGACGCAGGCGTTGCATCCCAGACTTTCTGTCTCGCTGCATATGAACAGGGACTTGGCACCGTTATTCTCGGATTATTTGATCAGGCAGCCGTAGAAGCTATGCTGCAGCTTCCGGAGGATAGAGAATTAGTCGCTCTAATTCCTGTGGGTTATCCTGATGAATCGCCCGCTGCACCTAAGAGAAAATCCGTTGAAGATTTATTAACATATCAATCATAATGTATTACCAAAATAGAAGAGATGTTCTCTTCTATTTTTTTGGACAGTATATGGGAGGAGAAAAGATTGAAAATTAAAATTTTCAATCGCGAGTTTTGTGTCTGCGCGCTGCTTGCCACAAACTCGTTTATGCGCAAAAAGCAGCGCAGAAATGGAGTTAAACATGAGACATTTAATGAATCCACTGGATTTCACTGTGGAAGAACTGGACAAACTGTTTGATCTGGCAGACGATATTGCCGCTAACCCGGCGAAATACGCACATGCCTGCGAGGGAAAAAAACTGGCGACATGCTTCTATGAGCCAAGCACACGTACGAGATTAAGCTTTGAAGCGGCTATGCTGAATCTGGGCGGACAGGTATTAGGCTTCTCAGACGCTGGCTCATCCTCTGCTTCTAAGGGTGAAAGCGTATCCGATACCATCCGCATCATCTCTTGTTATGCAGATATCTGTGCAATGCGCCACCCTAAGGAGGGTGCGCCTATGGTGGCCGCAACCCGTTCCGGGATTCCTGTGATCAACGCCGGCGACGGCGGGCATCAGCATCCCACACAGACACTCACCGACCTCATGACTATCCGCGCCTTAAAAGGCCGTCTGGGAAGTTTTACCATCGGATTATGCGGCGACTTGAAATTCGGCAGAACAGTACACTCTCTCATTAACGCGCTGGTCCGCTATCCGAACATCCGCTTTCTCTTTATCTCCCCGCCGGAGTTAAGAGTTCCGGACTATATCACAGACATGCTGACTGAACAAGGGATTGCTTACTCAGAGGTCATCAGACTGGAAGACTGCATGCCAGAACTGGATCTTCTCTATATGACCAGAGTACAGCGTGAACGCTTTTTTAACGAAGAAGATTATGTCCGTCTGAAGGACTTCTATATTTTGAACAAAGACAAGATGTCCCATGCCAAAGATGATATGCTGGTACTTCATCCCCTCCCTCGTGTCAATGAAATCTCCGTGGAAGTGGATGACGATCCCCGCGCCGTATATTTCAAACAGGCTAAATACGGCGTCTATGTAAGGATGGCACTGATTCTTACACTGCTCGAGATACAGCAGCAGTAACGATATTTCAAGTCAGAGAAAGGAGTTTATATATGTTAAACGTAGGAAAAATCGAAGAAGGTTTTGTACTGGATCATATTGAGGCCGGAAAAAGTCTCTCTATCTATCACCATTTACAATTAGACAAATTAGACTGCACCGTGGCAATTATTAAGAATGCACGCAGCAATAAAATGGGTAAAAAAGATATTTTAAAAGTAGAATGTGATATCGACACATTGGATTTGGATGTTTTGGCATTTATCGACCATAATATCACGGTCAATGTAATTAAAGACGGGGAAATTGTAGATAAGAAAGTGCTTGTGCTTCCAAAAGAAATCAAGAATGTCATCAAATGCAGAAACCCTCGCTGCATTACCTCAATAGAGCAGGAACTTCCTCACATCTTCGTACTTGCGGACGAAGAGAAGGAAGTTTACCGCTGCAAATATTGTGAAGAGAAGGCTACCGAATCAACCACTTGGTGGTAATCGGCAAACCTATATCACCTCACTGTGTGTACCGTTTACTACGGATTCAAATTCTTCTCTTGCTAAGGAGAGACAATGCATCAGCTTCGGAGAGAATGTACCACACTCTCCGTTGGTGATCATCCGGTATGCTTCTTCCGTTGTAAAAGCCGCCTTATAGCATCTCTCATTAACCAGTGCATCGTACACATCTGCTACTGATACAATCTGTGCAGATACCGGAATATTCTCACCTTCCAAATGATCCGGGTAGCCACGCCCGTCATATCTCTCGTGATGATGACGACAGATTTCATAGCTGACCTTGCCGTACTCACCCTGCTGGATATCCGCCAGCATGTCAATCACCTCACATCCTCTGGTCGTATGCGATTTCATGACTTCAAATTCCTCATCTGTCAGTCTGCCGGGTTTCAAGAGGATTGCATCGGGTATCACTATTTTACCTACATCGTGCAGCGCCGCCGCGGAAGTAATCATATTGATGGCATAATTATCCAAATGATATTCCGGATACTCCTGTGCTACATATTTCGCCAATATATTAGTAAATGTCTTTACCCGCTTGACATGGTCGCCTGACTCCATATTACGGAACTCTACCACACTACTCATAACATCTATAATGCGGTCATTGATACTCTGAAGTTCTTCCGCCTGTTTGCGCAGCACTTTCGTCTGAAGCGCTACCATTTCTTCTAAATGCCGCTTATTGTAATACAACTCTATCACGTTCAACGTACGCTGTTTTACAATAAAAGCGTCAAACGGCTTTTTAATAATATCGCTCGCTCCCAGACGGTATGCCTTACGCTCGATCTGGGTTGTCGCTTCCCCGGTAATAAGCAGTACCGGAATACTGTCAATCCACTTCTGCTTCTTCATCTCTTCCAGCACTTCGACGCCGCTCATAACCGGCATTACAACATCCAGAAGCACGACGGATATCACGTCAAGGTTGGCAGCTATGATATCCACTGCCTCCTTGCCGTTTGCCGCCTGCATCGTGTTGTATTCATGAAACATTTCGCATAATATTTCTCTGTTGATGTCCACATCATCGACAACTAATATTGTTGGTTTTTTCATATTACCTCTCACCCTGTTTATTCTATTTCACAATCTTTATAAGAATATTAAACTTGAGCTACATCTTTCATGGAGAAACTGATTCTGCCCATCTTATCTTTACCAAGGCATACGACAGTCACTTTATCTCCCAATGTCAGCACATCTTCCACGTGATTGATTCTCTCCTTCGCAATCTTGGAGATATGAACCATACCCTCTTTACCGGGTGCAAATTCAACAAATGCACCGAACTCCTTGATGCTGACTACTGTTCCCTTGAAAATCTGTCCCTCTTCAAAATCCGTCGTGATCATCTTGATCATATCTACGGCTTTATCCATCATAACTTTATCTGTACCGCATACAGATACCTGACCGTCATCTGTGATATCAATCTTTACGCCCGTACGCGCAATGATTTCATTGATCGTCTTACCGCGCTGTCCTACAACATCACCAATCTTCTCCGGATCAATCTGAATAGAGATAATCTTAGGTGCATAAGGTCCTACTTCTTTACGAGGTGCAGATATCGCGGGCATCATGCAGTTTGCCATAATAAATTCTCTTGCTTCACGGCATCTTGCAATCGCGCCTTCCACAATCGGTCTTGTCAGACCATGAATCTTAATGTCCATCTGGATGGCTGTGATACCGTCATGCGTACCCGTTACCTTGAAATCCATATCGCCGAAGAAATCTTCCAGTCCCTGAATATCCGTCAATAATACGAAATCATCATCCGTATCACCCGTCACAAGACCGCAGGAAATACCTGCTACCATTTTCTTAATCGGCACTCCTGCCGCCATAAGAGACATACATGATGCGCATGTGGATGCCATGGATGTGGAACCATTGGATTCAAAAGTCTCAGATACGGTACGGATTGCATACGGGAACTCTTCCTCAGAAGGAAGTACCGGAATCAGAGCTCTCTCTGCCAATGCGCCGTGTCCGATTTCTCTACGTCCCGGACCTCTGCTCACCTTTGTCTCACCTACCGAGTAGGAAGGGAAATTGTAATGATGCATATATCTCTTACTCGTAATGTTCTCATCCAGACCGTCCACTCTCTGTACTTCGGATAACGGCGCCAGTGTGCACACATTACAAATCTGTGTCTGACCACGAGTAAACATAGCGGAACCATGTACTCTCGGAATGATATCTATTTCTGCTGCCAAAGGTCTGATCTGATCGAGCGCACGACCGTCCGGACGCTTGTGATCTTTCAGGATCATCTTGCGGACAGTCTTCTTCTGATACTGGTATACCGCCTCACCCAGCACGGCAAGATAGTCTTCGTTCTCTGCGAAAGCTTCCTCCAGCTTAGCGGTGATATTTCTGATATTCTCCTCACGCACCTGCTTCTCATCAGTAAAGACGGCAGTCTCCATCTCTTCCGGTGTCACAATCTTCTTGATGTCTTCAAACATCTGCGCCGGAATCGCACAACTCTCATATTCATGTTTAGGCTTGCCGACTTCCGCTACGATTTTATTAATAAATTCAATGATTGTCTGGTTGATCTCATGCGCCTTATATATCGCCTCAAGCATTTTGTCTTCCGGCACTTCATTGGCACCCGCCTCAATCATGATAACTTTCTGCGCCGTAGAAGCAACTGTCATCTTTAAATCACCCTTGTCCCATTTCTCTTGGGAAGGATTTACGATCAGTTCGCCATCTACAAGACCCATCTGCGTCATAGCGCAGGGACCGTCAAACGGAATGTCAGAGATACATGTCGCAATCGCAGTACCGATCATTGCTACAAGTTCCGGCCGGCACTCGGGATCCACGCTCATTACCATATTGTTCAGCGTAACGTCGTTGCGATAATCCTTTGGAAACAGAGGTCTCATAGGACGGTCGATCACGCGGCTTGTAAGCACCGCATTCTCGGAAGCCTTACCCTCTCTCTTGTTGAATCCGCCGGGTATCTTACCTACGGAATACAATTTTTCTTCGTATTCTACGCTGCAAGGGAAGAAATCAATTCCCTCTCTCGGTTTCTCAGACGCCGTTGCCGTAGACAACACCGTTGTCTCACCGTACTGCATAAAAGCGCATCCGTTAGCCTGTTTACCTACTCTGCCGATATCTACCTTAAGGGTACGACCGGCAAGTTCCATTGTGTAACTCTTGTACATAATCTTCTCTCCTTTTCATCTTGCTTTCCGCTCACATAAGCCGAAGTTCTTCTGACTTGTATCATAAACGGAAATCCTATTTATATTTCTCAAGGTAGAAGATGCCGAAACTACAAATATTCCCGCAAATATCTACGACTTCTCCGCAATCTGTAACAATCGCTTCAAATCATATGGACCGTTATTATTTGTGCAAATATTTGTGGTCTCGGATGCTTCTTCCACCTTTTGTTACCACAACAAATATTGAGTTTCGCTTGGTTGCGAGATCATGGGATGCTGCGCATCTCAGCGGACTCAGAAAGAACAAGTGAACTTTCCTGTAATATAAAAGAAAAAGGCAGACAAAACTGGACATAATCCAGCCTTATATCCGCCTTCTGTCTCGTCCTATTTTCTTAAACCAAGCCTTTCGATCAGAGCACGATATCTCTCAATATCTTTGTCTTTCAGATATGCAAGTAATCCTCTTCTCTGACCTACCATCTTCAAAAGTCCTCTTCTGGAATGATGATCCTTCGGATTCTCCTTCAGATGCTCTGTCAATTCTTGGATTCTGGCTGTGAGAACTGCTACCTGCACTTCCGGTGAACCTGTATCGCCGGGTGTTCTGGCATACTCATTGATAATTGCTGTTTTCTTTTCTTTAGAAATCATAATGTCTCCTTTCTTGTCGAGGGATTCTATTATAACTCTCCCTGCTGACCGCCTGACACTAAGATGGGGTCGGAGTCGTCCCGCCTCTGAGTATCGGCTGATTTTCATACTCGGATATCATATCATACTATCCCTGCATTGTAAAGCGTTTTCTATTCAAACTGTCAATAACAAACTGCCAATACCGCTGCATCTTCCTCTATCCACCGCCGCATCAATCATACAGTATCTTAACTGCTTTAACCGGCGACCGGTAAGATACATTGGAAATACGAATTCCGGTCTTAGGATTGCTCGCATGAATAACCTGTCCGTTGCCGATGTAAATCGCTACATGGTTGATGCTCTTGCCGTTACCGTAGAAAATCAGATCGCCGGGCTGTGCCTCAGACACACTGATCGTCGTTCCACAGTTCGCCTGTGCCACGGAGGAATGCGGCAGGTTGACACCGTACTTCTTAAATATACTCAGAACATAGCCGGAACAATCTGCGCCGTTCGTCAGACTTGTACCGCCCCAGACGTAAGGATTGCCCAGAAATTCTTTCGCATACTGACACACATCCACACGTACATCGGAAACACCCTGTCCGTAGAACAACTCTGTCATCGTGATCGCCGTACCAAGTTCCGAACTTACTTCCACATATTCCGCAGACACAAATACTTCTTCATCATCCAGATACACCTTGACCCAGTCACCCTCTACCGTAGCAACTTCTAATTCCTCTCCATTGGGCACCATTGTGATTACTTCTGACTCAGTGTTGGCCTCCGCACGGACTTTCAGACTGTCTGTCGTGACACGGGCCATCGTCGTTGCCAGCTCTTCCGCTCTCCGCTTCGCCGGAATACCTGTCAACAGATACTCTACGCTCACATATCCCTCTACTTTACCGGATATAATATGTGCCCATGTTCCGTCGTTGTCCAGCACTTCGCATGCAGCATCCTTGGGCAGTTTACCGACAAGTTTTCCGTCTTCCGCCGCAATCGCACGTACGTTTAAATTATTGTCAACATTGGCAATACCAAGATTGGTATAACCCCAGTTTGCATTTTTGGCTTTCTCATAAGCTTCGGCATATTCACGCTCTGTCTTGGTTGATTCCAAGATTACGCCTGAACCGATGGGGTCTCCGAGAATATCCTGCAAAGAAAGTTCCTCTTCGCCTTCCCCGCTATTCTCCTCATTCTCTGTTGCTCCTTCTTCATCCGCAGCACCATCGCTCACGGCTCCATCGTCCGTAATACTTCCATCCGTACCCATGTCGCCTGTATTATCGTTGTTCGCATCGCTATTCGCATTATCTTTCTTGTCAGATTCTTCGCTGTCTGCTATGCCGTTATCGCTTACACCCGTATCCTTCGTCTGCACGTCTGCAGATTCTGCATTCTCTTCATCATTACCCGTAACATCAAAAACATTGACCGTACCGGCAGGTAATAAGTCCGGCAGATGCGTCGCTCCTGCTCTCATAGGAGCAAGCAGCAATATACATACTGTCAACAAGCACAGAAATTCACGTCGTTTCATAATTGTTATAATCCTCTCAGTAAAGTCCGTACAAATGTACCGACTTATTTGTGTTAACATTTCGTAACACTTTCGTAACATTTACTAGGTCATTATAACAATCAATGGGCTTTCTGTCAAATACGTATTTTTTCCACTTTAACCTGCCTCTCCGTAACTGTTGGAAAAAGCAATATTGACCGCATGGTCCGCCACTCTTTCCAAACCGGATACAATATCGGAAAATAGCGCGCCTGCCTCGGGAGAACATTCATTGTTGGACAGTCTCTCGATATGCTTCTGCTGCAGTTCTTTCTCTTTCTCGTCGATTGCCTCCTCAAGATTCTGTATATCTTCCACATGTTCTTCCGTACTCTTAACGAACATTTCAAAGGAGAACCGCAAAATCGTATTGACCATATTCATCATCTCACCAAGTTCCCGCTGCGCTTCTTTTGTAAAACCGACCCCCGTTTTAATTCTGCGCTCCGCTGCGTCCGCTATATTCTCTGCATGATCTCCGATACGCTCGATATCGTTTACCACATGGAACAGCGCGCCAATATTCTTTAAATCTTCAATCGGCAATGTAGTCTGATTGATCTTCACCAGATAGTTTGTGATCGCATGACTTAAGAAATCAATGTTTTTCTCCACTTCACGCACTTCTTCGATCTGTTCCGGTTCCAATGTAATCAGAACATTCATGGCACGGTTCAAATTCTCGTCGGCAAGCGACGCCATACGATCCAGTTCCTTAATTACTTCCACAACTGCTGTCGCCGGATTCAGCACTACTTTCTCGCCGATATATTTTAACTGGTAACTGTCTCTGTAGCCCACTTTTCTGTCATCTCCGGGTACTACCAGATAGGTCAGTTTCACAATGCCTTTAATGAACGGCATCATAATAATAACTTGGAATACTTTAATAAAGATGTGAGCGTACGCGATAACCCGTCCCATATCATTGCCTGTCATGGCAGTAAGCACATCCACAATCTGATGTACTCTTAGCATAAAGATGATATAGACAACGACCGTACCGATCACGTTGAAAATCAAATGAATAGACGCCGCTCTCTTAGCATCTTTCTTACCGTTCAAAGATGCCAGAACCGCCGACGTGCAGGCGCCGATATTACAGCCAAGAATAATATACATGCCGATATCCATGGTCATTAACCCTTGATTAGCAAGCAGGACCATGATACTGACCGTAACCGAAGAACTCTGAATAATCGCAGTCAATACGGCACCCAGAATCACCGCAAGAATAGGAGATCTCAGAGATGCAAACATATGTAAGATTGCCGGCGAGTCTTTCATGCCCGCCATTGCGCCGGACATCGTACTGAGTCCCATGAATAAAACGCCGAAGCCGATAATGACTTCCCCCCAGCGCGATATTTTCTGTTTTTTACAGAACATAACGACAAGCACGCCGACAAGCAGTATGACGGGCGCCACTTTTTCTAATTTGAACGACACAAGGAGCGCAGTCACGGTAGTACCAATGTTCGCGCCGAAAATAACGCCTGCCGCCTGCGTAAGATTCATCAGCCCCGAGTTCACAAAACTGACAACCATGACTGTACACGCTGATGAAGACTGAATGACCGCAGTAAAGAAAATTCCCACGAGAATACCTGTGAAACGATTCGTCGTCAAACGCTCCAGTATTCCTCTAAGTTTCGCGCCGGCAACCTTCTCGATACTGTCACTCATAATGCGCATACCATATAAGAACAGTCCTAAACCGCCTGCCATGGATAGAATAATCGATATATTCATCTTATATAAGATTCCCTTCGTATGTACTAATTCCTCGCATTTATCTACACGATTCTATTTTATCGGAAATAAAGTACGCTGACAAGTCCCCTTTATACAAAACTCGCCTCATAGGTTCTTCCCGCATCGATATCCTCCTCAAGCTGTCTCTTAAGAGCATCGACATCGTCAAACTTCCTCTCCGGTCTGCGAAAGGCAAGCAGCTCCACCACAATATTCCTGCCATATAAATCACCTTCAAAATCATACAGATAAGTCTCGACTCCTATAACGCCATCAGCATTCACGGTGGGCTTACATCCTACATTAGAAATTCCTTTGTATTCCCTTCCATCCGCCGATACTTTGGAATAATAGACGCCGTTCGGCGGAAGAAGCTTGTCCTTATCCGGTATCATGTTAGCCGTAGGCATTCCTATGGTACGTCCTAAATGCCTTCCGTGCTCCACGCATCCGCTCACACTGTACGGCCTGCCAAGCATAGCGGACGCCTTCTCCATGCATCCCTGCCTTACCGCCTCTCTCACTCTGGTGGAACTGACTTCCTCACCGTCCACTCTGACTTTATCGATCAGTTCCGTACGATATCCGTACTGCTTGGCACATTTCTCCAACAGAGCGTAGTTTCCCGCGCCGTTTTTGCCAAAAGACAAGTCGTATCCTGCGCAAATATAAGCCGCATTCATCCGATCTGCCAGATATTCCCGCACAAACGCCTCCGGTTCTGTAGCGGCTGTCTGACTGTTTAGGGGAAACTCGATCAACACATCAATTCCCATTTCTGCAAATATCTTTCTCTTCTCTGCCTTACTGGTCAGTTCCTTCTCTTCTCCCCCAAAAAAGGCCGTCGCGGAGGTATCAAAAGTAAACACTGTGGCAAGACAATGCTGCTGTTTCTGTTCGATAATCTTCACAAGCAGTTCACAATGCCCGAGATGAACGCCGTCAAACTTACCGATAGCGACAGCGCTTTCACCTGCCAAATGAAATTCTGTTGTGTGTTCTATAATCTGCATATCCGTCTCTATCCCTATCTCTTCCTAAATAATCTAATCCAAAAACATCTTGACAGGTTTCAAAAGGCGCTCTGCCTCATGATAAGCATAGACTCCGTAAAACCTCTCCTCCTCGTCATACACCCTGACTTGTTCCTGATCCGCAACTCCCAAGTTCTGCATATTCTGTCTAAGCTGCGCTGCACCGAGTCTGTTTCCGTTCCGTACCATTTTAAGTCCCTGCTCATTCACATAGACTGGCTTATACGCAGCAAAAACAGCATCAGGCGCAATAATAACATCTGATATCTTCCCTTCGTCCCGCAGTCTTTCCAATTCGGACAGGGTAAGCGCTTCCTCCATCCCGAAGATCCCTACCCTGCTTCGCTCAAGAGATTCCATAGCGCCGCCGCATCCCAGCCGGCTGCCGATATCATGACACAATGTTCTGATATAAGTGCCTTTGGAACATACAACTCTCATTTGTACAAGCGGAAGCTCTATTTTGATAATCTCAATTTCCTTTATCTGTACTCTTCTCGGTTTACGTTCCACCTCTCTGCCGGCCCGCGCAAGCTCATAAAGCTTCTTACCGTCCACCTTAAGCGCTGAATACATCGGCGGAATCTGATCGTAATCTCCCTCGAATCCCATGATCACATCCCGTACCTGTTCTTCCGTAACCGACGCAAGTCTGTCTGCATCACACTGTGACAGGATACTGCCAGACAGATCCTGTGTATCCGTAACCACACCAAGACGCAGCACGGCGATATATTCTTTGTCCCAGTCGGTAAGCATATCGCATAGTTTTGTCCCCGAACCTAAACATACAGGAAGCACGCCGACCGCTTCCGGATCGAGTGTTCCTGTATGTCCGATTTTCTTCATCCTGCAGATGCCGCGGAGTTTGGCTACCACATCGTGGGACGTGAAGCCTCTCTCCTTATAAACATTCATAATTCCATTATATGTGTTATTCATTTTTAAGCTGCTCCGCAATCTCTATCGAAAGATTGTTAATATTATCATGATATGTACCGTTCATTGTGCATCCGGCTGCCCGTACGTGTCCGCCGCCGCCGAATTTCATTGCTACGGCCGCCACGTCTACCTTTCCGTTGGAACGCATACTCACTTTATACTCCAAGGTTCCGGTCTCATACATGAAAATTGCACAGTCCACACCCTTGACCGACTGCAAATGGTTCACGATTCCATCCAAATCCTTCGGCGTCACACGGTAGAATTCCATCATTCTCCGGCTGACCATACTGACAATACATCTCTCTCCCATAAAACGGACGCTTTCCAGTACCGATCTGCCCATAATCTGCGTTTGCAGGTACGTCTTCTCAAAGAATGTCTCATCTACAATTTTAGAAAAATCAAATCCAAACTTAATAAGTTCTGCCGCGATCTGTAAAGTACGCGGCGATGTGTTTGAATATCTGAACACACCCGTGTCATGAACAATACCGATATAAATCGCCTTGGCAATCTCCTCATCAACCATTTCAGGTTCCATCAAATCATAGAGAAGTTCTGCCGTTGAACTTCTATCCGGTTCAATAACACTCACATCTCCACACCCGGGATTGCTGATATGATGATCAACATTGATTTTCTTGCGCGCTCTGCGGTAAATCGGTTCCGCGTCTCCCAGCCGGTCGTCAGTCGTATCCAGCGCTACAAACACATCATACTCTTTTTCGACATTAATTCCTGATTTAATATCTTCAATATGACTGATACACCGGAAAATCTCTGCCGGCTCGTCTAAGTAAACGTCTATCTCCGCCTCCGGCATGACTTTCTTCAAGTAAAGATATAATCCCATCACGGAACCGACACAGTCGCCGTCCGGTCTTATATGGCCGCCTATCGCTATTGTCCTTGCATGTTTTACTTCATCAATTATTCTCATCACTCTCTACCATCTCATCTTCTACCGATTCACTACGAACTACTTCGTCTATTAATTTAGACATATTTACACCGTATGCAATGGATTGATCCATAATAAAGGTGATCTGCGGCGTATTTCGCAGATTGATCGTCCTTGCAAGCTGGTTTCGGATATATCCTTCCGCGCTTCTTAAGCCAGATAATGTGTCTTTCTGCGCTTTCTCATCTCCAAGAACGCTGATCCATGCCTTACAAGTCTTTAAATCCGGTGCGACCTCCACAGCCACCACCGAAGTCATAGGGGCAATCCTCGGATCTTTGATTTCCCCCCTGATGATCTCTGCCAGCACACGCTGCACCTCTCCGTTGATACGTGTATTTTTAACACTGTTTTTACGCATTTTACAAAGCCCTTGCATCACGGTAAATCACATACTTACCATGATATCCTTTCCGCCTTGTCCGAAACACCATAACAATTGATATTATATGTTATCTCGGCACTTCAACCATAATATACGCCTCGACGATGTCTAACTCCTGCATCTTATCAAATCCCTCAAATACAAGACCACATTCAAATCCGGCTTTGACTTCCTTTACATCATCCTTGAAACGCTTCAGAGATGCTAATTCGCCTTCATAAATCTGCTCGCCTTCTCTGCTGATACGAATCTTACATCCTCTCCGGAATTCACCGTCCAATACATAGGAACCTGCAATATTGCCGACTGCTGACGCCTTGAATATCTGGCGTACCTCTGCATGACCGATTACTTTTTCCTCGTAAACCGGATCCAGCATTCCCTTCATCGCCGCCTCAATATCTTCAATCGCCTGATAGATTACCTTATACAGCCTTACATCTACGCCTTCGCGTTCCGCCACCGCCTTAGCCGTGGTATCCGGTCTGACATTGAATCCGATAATAATTGCGGAAGACGCCGATGCAAGAGAGACATCTGACTCATTGATTGCGCCCACGCCGCCGTGAATACATTTCACAACCACTTCCTCGTTGGACAGCTTCATCAGACTCTGTTTTACAGCTTCCACGCTTCCTTGTACGTCCGCCTTGACAATCAGATTCAATTCTTTCAGATTACCTTCCTGAATCTGGCTGAACAAATCATCCAGAGACATTCTTGTCTTAGTATCTGCAAGCATTTCTTCTTTATGCTGTGCCATATAAGTTTCCGCATAAGATTTAGCACTCTTATCATTCTCATGCACGATGAATACTTCACCTGCACTCGGTACATCGGAGAGACCTAATATCTCAACAGGCGTGGAAGGTGTCGCCTCCTTCACTCTTCTGCCTTTATCATCTATCATCGCTCTGACTTTGCCATGGCTTGCCCCTGCGGATATAAAGTCACCCACATGAAGCGTACCCTTCTGTACCAGTACGGTTGCCACCGGACCGCGTCCTTTGTCAAGTTCCGCCTCGATGACCAGACCTCTTGCATTTCTGTCCGGGTTAGCCTTTAACTCCAGAATCTCCGCCGTAAGAAGAATCGTCTCCAGCAGATTTTCAATACCTTCGCCAGACTTTGCCGATACCGGTACAAATTCTGTCGATCCGCCCCAGTCTACCGGAATCAGTTCATGCTCTGTCATTTCCTGTTTCACGCGGTCTATGTTCGCGCTGGGTTTATCAATCTTATTAACCGCAACAATAATTTCGATTCCTGCCGCTTTCGCATGGTTGATCGCCTCGATTGTCTGCGGCATAACACCGTCATCCGCTGCGACTACAAGCACTGCGATATCCGTAGAATTTGCGCCTCTCATACGCATCGCGGTAAACGCCTCGTGTCCCGGCGTATCCAAAAACGTGATACTCTGCCCGTTTGCAGTAACCGTATAGGCACCGATTGCCTGTGTAATACCGCCCGCTTCCTTATCGGTAACGTTCGTCTTACGGATCGCATCAAGCAGGGAAGTCTTACCATGATCAACGTGTCCCATGACACAGATAACCGGAGGTCTGCTTACCATGGATGCTTCATCTTCCTCATCTTCTTTGAGCAGTTCCTCGATTACGTCTACTTTAACTTCCTTCTCGCAGATAATATCATACTCAATTGCAATATTCTCCGCATCTTCATAGCTGATTTCCGAATTTAACGTCACGATCTGTCCCTGTAAAAACAGCTTCTTGATAATCATGGAAGGCTGTATTTTCATTTTATCCGCCAAATCTTTGATCGTTAAGGACTCAGGAATCGTAATGACTTTGATCTGCTCCTCCACAGCCTCCTCAACCTTCTTCTCCGGCTTGATAAAACGACCTGCCTTATTGCGGTTCTTTACCGCTACATCATCCTCTTCGTAAATCAGATCTTTCTTGGAACGTTTATCCCTATCCTGATTTACCCTGCGTTTCTCATCATCTCTGTGCTTCTCCACGTCCTTGATAGGCGTCTCGGGGATAAAGTCCTTCTGATTGTTATTCTTCTTAAATCGATTGTCCTGTCCGCCATTTCCTCTCTGAGGGCGCTCAAAATTACCCTGACTGCGGCCAGCCCCTGCACCAGCGCCGTTATTCCTGCGATTGTTTTGATTATTGTTATAAGCCGGTCTATTTTGACCTTCCGGTCTGCTATTTTCTCCCGCACCTGATGTTCTCTCCCGTCCCTGCGGCGCTTTGCTTGCACGTGCTGCGCCGGCGTTTTCGCGTTCCTGTTGTTCGCGCTGTTGTTCTCGCTGCTGTTCGCGCTCGCGCTCGCGTTCACGCTTCTCCTGCTGCCTCTGCTCCATCCTGCGTTCCTGCTGTTGTTTCTGACGTACATCATAAGGCTCTGCCGTCACGGGGATAGGCTTCTGCGTAGGTCTGATAATCTGATGCGGCACATTCTGTACCTGTACCGGACGACCGTTATTTCCTGCCGGTCTTCTCTCGCCGCCACCACGGTTTCCACCGTTATTTGCATTGTTTCCGCCATTACCGTTACCGCCCTGCGCCGGACGCTGCCCCGGCATTTTGGAATTATGCGGATTGCTCACAAAGATAATTTTTTTCTTCTTAGGCGGTTCCGCTTTTGCTCTACCGTTGGCTGCTCCCGGTTTCGATGATTTGACCTCTTCTCTGCCGGTCTTCGCCTCAGTCTTTGCACCGGCTCTCTCCGATTTCCCTTGTTCGTCTCCGGGCTCCTTATCTGCCTCCGCCTTGACTTGAGCTGCCGCCGCTTCCTTTACTTCCGGTTTTGCCGCTGCATCGGATTGCACCGCCATACCGTTAAAGTGTTTGCGAACCAGTTCTATTGCTTCCTCTTCAATGGAACTCTGCGCCGCTTTTACTTCATATCCTTTATCCTGCAAAAAAGTAATCAGCTCTTTACTCTGCTTATCTAACTCTTTTGCCAGTTCATGTACTTTCATTTTCGCCATGCTCACTACCTCCAACTATTTCGAATCTAATAAATGCTTCCGTATCGAATCTGCAAATCCTTTATCAGTCACAGCAAGACAGGAACGTTCTTCCTTGCCGATGGCATGCCCGAGTACTTCTTTCACACTGTAATACTCGTACGGCACTTCATAGAATCCACACATATTACTATATTTCTTTCTGGTGTTATCCGAAGCATCCTCAGCTATGATAACCAGATATGCCTTTCCACTCTTAACTGCTTCCTCTGTCGCAAATCCGCCACTGACAACATTTCTGGAGCGGGCAGCCAAACCCAGCATAGATAACACCCGATCTCTATTAGGTTTCTCCTGCATGTTTGCCCTCCTCAAACTCCTTTTCCAGATTCTCGTATACTTCCTGCGGAATGTTCATTTTAAAAGAGCGTTCCAAACCTTTGTTCTTTCTGGCTTTGACCAGACAATCCCTGTTCATGCACAGATAGGCTCCTCTGCCGTTTTTCCTGCCGGTCATATCTAAAATAACGGAACCGTCCTCTGTTCTCAGGACACGCATCATGTCCTTCTTGCTCTTCATCTCACCGCAGCCCACACATTGCCGCATGGGTATCTTCTTCGCCATTATTACGCCTCTCCCGGATTCTCCTCATACTCTGCACCAGCTTCTTCACTATACCCCTCTTCTCCGCTATAGTCTTCTTCGCTGTACTCTTCCTCACTATAACTTTCTTCGCCATACTCTTCTTCGCCGTATGTCTCTTCATCATAGCCTTCTTCATCGTACTCATCGTCATAGACATAATCTTCATAACGGAAGCCGGGCGCATCTTTTGCCTGTGTTTCACTCTTGATATCAATTTTGTATCCCGTCAATCTCGCTGCCAGCCTTGCGTTCTGTCCCTCTTTACCGATAGCAAGGGATAACTGATAATCCGGCACCACGACTTTCGCCGTCTTCTCATCAGGATCCGCAAATACCGCCACAATCTTGGCAGGTGACAATGCGTTCTGTATCAGATTGCCGGGGTTCTCATCCCAGTTGACAATATCAATCTTTTCACCGCACAGTTCATCAACAATAGAATTGACTCTGGCACCGTTGATACCGACACATGCACCTACTGCATCCACATTCGGATTATTGGAGCGAACCGCTATCTTAGTCCTGCTGCCCGCTTCTCTGGCAATACTCATAATCTCTACCGTTCCGTCTTTGATTTCGGTCACCTCTGACTCAAACAATCTCTTTACCAATTCCGGATGTGTACGGCTCACAAGAATTCTTGGTCCTTTAGGTGTATTCTTAACTTCCAGAATATATACCTTAATTCTCTCAGTAGGCTTGAAATTCTCACCTCTGACCTGCTCGCTCTCATTCAAAATAGCGTCCGCCTTACCGAGATTAATTGAAATGTTTCTGCCGATATATCGCTGTACGATACCGGTCACTACATCTTTCTCCTTCTCATAATACTGATTATAAATAACGCTTCTTTCTTCCTCACGAATCTTCTGTAAAATCACATTCTTTGCATTCTGTGTTGCAATACGTCCGAATTCCTTAGACTTAATCTCTACATGGAGCAAATCGCCGACTTTTGCCTTCTTGGAAATCTCCTGCGCTTCTTCCAGAGAAATCTGCAGCACGTCATCCTCCACCTCTTCCACTACTTCCTTCTCGGCATAGCAGAGAAAATCACAAGTGTCTCTGTCAATTTCCACCTTGATATTATCAGCCTTACCAAAATGGTTCTTGCACGCTGTGATCAGAGAATTTTCGATTGCTTCGAAAAGGATTTCTTTACTGATTTCCTTTTCTTTCTCCAAAATATCCAATGCTTCCATTAACTCCTTATTCATTTTCCATTATCCTCCTATGTTTCTTTCTTAATTCTGTATTTTATGCCATCCATTCGGCTATTCTTTCAGAAATCAAACGCAAGTCTGATGAGCGCCGTCTCTTTTCTTAGCAAGACTCTCTCTGCTCCCTCCTGTTCTATCGTAACCGTATCTGCATCAAATGCTTTCAGTATACCTGCAAACTCCTTGCTGCCGTCAATCGGCTTATACGTCTTAATCTCCACATCTTTACCAAGACTCTTCTCTAAGTGTCTGTCTTTCTTCAGCGTTCTTCCAAGTCCCGGACTACTGACTTCCAATATATAGGCGTCAGGTATATAATCTTCCGCATCCAGCGCATCCGATAATGCGCGGCTGACATTCTCACAATCAATAATGTTCACGCCTTCCGGCTTATCTATATAAGCACGCAGATACCAATCGCTTCCCTCTTTGACATATTCTATATCATAGATTTCCACACCGTATTTTTCTGCGATGGGAACTAACAATTCCTCTGTTCTGGATTCATATGTCTCTCTCTTTGACATTCCCGCCTCCTCAAATCTTATGATGCCGTCGCAACAGTTTTTTTCTTTCATATAAAAGAGTGGACTCGCAAGTCCACTCTTTATCTTAGTCTATATTCTTAATACATAACGTATTGTAGCACTCTTTAGACGCATTTGCAAGAGATTTCTCGTAATTTCCTATATCATAAAAAAATGCCGCAAACCATATCGCATCATGGTCTCCAGCACTTCTTAGGGTTGGGCTGTATATAACAGTCAACAGCTCGTAGGGGAATCGAACCCCTGTTTCCGCCGTGAGAGGGCGGCGTCTTAACCGCTTGACCAACG
>ERZ808051.59-NODE-59-length-146851-cov-32.931807_pt1 | contig 146851 bp, 122 predicted proteins | sample MGYA00380199_ERZ808051 | MGnify/ENA primary metagenome ERZ808051 (study PRJEB31490, sample SAMN06133391) | mouse gut metagenome | isolation source: J11 | host: mice | place: China: Chengdu | collected 2015-05 ... | reverse complement strand
AATGCCCAAAAACCGGCATTTTGGCGCTGGCTCCGACACCATGCAGCAAGTGCATGGTGCGGGTGTGAAAAGTAACCTTACTTTTTCTGCATACGGAAAGACAAAAGCGCCTCCATATCCTCATCGCTGTAGCGGAAAAAGAGAAGGAAGGCAAGCACGGCCACGCCGACGGTTATATAAATGTCAGCCACATTGAACTTCGGAAAATCGATGGGCACGAAATAGATAAAGTCCACCACATAGTTCCGGCTTATCCGGTCGATCAGATTTCCCACCGCGCCGCTTAGGATAAGCAGCATACACAGGCGCATCGGTACGAAGCGTCTCTCTCCCGGGAGGGTGAGATATTTCCATAACATCAGCATGATAACCAGCGTTGTCAGAACAATCAGAAAAGTCTGTCTGCCCCGGAAAGAACTGAATGCGGCCCCCGTGTTTTCCAGATAGGAAAATTCCAGCACGTGGCTGATGATTACAAAAGGCTCCTGCCCTTTCAGATGGGAAATGGCGAGCCATTTGGTGTACTGATCTGCAAGAAGCAGGCTGCATAATGCGAAAACGGATAAAAAGAGAGATTGTTTTTGTATTTTCATAGATAAACCGGGGTATTCCTTTCTGCCGTAATATAGGTGTTTTTTTGGAAAATGACCAATCAGGTCAATTTAAAAAGCGGTTTCAAAATGAAGGATTCCCTGCAAAAAAGAAAGCGGCGATCTGCGCGCGGGAACTGAACTCTTCCGTCTCCAAAAGCTCCTTCACTTCCTCTTTCGTATAAAAATCTGCGGTAATCTGTTCATTCTCCGAAGTGTGATCTGCAAAATCCCCCTCAGCATCTACAAAGGCGATCTGTGTTTTCACATCTGAAAAGGCTACCGCTGCAAAGGAAGGCGGCAGAATGCTGTGAATTTTCTTTATACCGAGTCCGGTCTCCTCGTACAGCTCTCTCTGAATACACTCTTCCAGGGACTCCCCCTCGTTGATCATGCCCGCACAGAGATTGTAGACGAAACGGTTAACGCCCATGCGAAATTCCCGCAGAAGCAGCATCTTCCCTTCATGGAAGGCCACGATGGAGACCCCGCTGACACGCTGTCCGATAGCCTCCGGACCGGGAATCTCATGACGGCTGACAATTTCATATTTCTTTTCGCGTCCGGCCTTGTTGCAGTAGGTCAGCTCATAATTTTTCAGATATTTTCCGTCCTTTACTTTCTCCATATGTAAAAGTTTCATACTACCGCAGTCCTTTCTGTCGATGAGATATCTTTTTCCTTTGCGGCCTGTCAGCGGCTCTTTCCCATGCCGTCTACCGGCTCCGCAACTGCTCTGCAAGGCTTGGTGCCACTTTCTTTCTTGTCAGCTCCATCAGTCCGAGAGCCGTCATATCAAGCGCTTTCGCGGGAATGGGATCCCTTTTCAGGAGGGCGCGCATATATTCGAGAAGTTCGGTTTCCTGCTCTTTGCTTTTCTGGTTAATAAAATCCACAAGAATCATGCCCGAGAGGTTTCTCGCACGCAGATGCAGGGCGATCATTTCCGCCGCTTCTCTGTTGATCCGGTAAAACGTCTCCTCTTTATCCTTTCCGGCCTCATACTTTCCCGTATTGACGTCAATGGAAATGAGAGCCTCCGTAGGTTCGATCACCAGATAGCCGCCTGATTTCAGCCATACCTTTTTATCGGTAAGCTCCTGTAAGCGCTGCTCTACTGCATACAGCTTATAAAGCGGCAGGAGGGAATCTTCGTAGAGGCGGAGTGGAATATCCGCCTTCCGGCACGGCTCCCGCAGGGTATCGTACACTTCCGGCAGATCGGTTATAACCTCCTCATACTCGGTGCGGTAGGCGTTTTCCACAAACGAAACATAATCCGGCTTATTCCGGTACAGACAGCTATAGCAGGTGCGTGACGGTGCAATCTCCAGAATATGCGTCAGGGTATCAGCCAGTGTCTCCGCTTCTTCCAACAGCGTTTCCCCGCTGTCGAGGTTTCCGGCGTTCGTTCTCACGATGAGCCGATACCGTTCAGAAATCTTTCTTAGCTCCTCCAATCCACGGAAATGCGTCTGTTTTGCGGCATCCAGCTTGGAGGAAACCTGCACGCCGTCCCTGAGTCCTGCAGGTTTTACGCCGACCACGGCATACTGTCCGGTAAGGGAAAGTCTCGTGGTCACTCCGGCGAGTTTCGTCTTCATTGGTTCTTTGATAACCTGTACCAGCACTTCATCCCCCGTCTTTATACTGCCGTCCGGTCTGCGGTTTAATACATAAGCGGTCGCAGCGTCGGTAATTGGAAGAAAGGTCAGATATTTATTGCCCAAATCAATGAAAGCGGCATTGATATTTCTGGAAATATTCTGTACTTTGCCGATGCAGATATCTCCCACGGCTACGGCGGTATCGCTTTGTGCGCGGGCGGAAAGAAGCCGGCTGCCGTTCAGAAGCAGACTGAGACGTCTGTCATGCAGTTTCAGAATGAGAATCTTGCCGCCTGAGGCCATGGAATGAACCGCTCCTTTTCCTTTGCATTGTTATCGCGTACATTATAACAAATTATCTCTATTTCAACAAATCACAGTTTATGAACGCAAAAGAAGCGGCACAAGCTGTCCGGGTTCCCCTTCTTTGGCAACATTTGTGTAAGTCTCCAGTCTCGTCACCTGTATGGCTGAATCAGGTATGTTACAGCCCGCAAAGGCGCAGAACTTCCCGAAAACTACCGCAGGCTTAATATTGCCGCTGCTGCTGGCGTCCACTGTCATCTGTATGCAGGGAACGGTCATGAAGTTCTTAGCCGGATCCCGGCCAAATGCGGCCGCCGCCGACATGTTCTCCGTAAGCACCTGTGTTTCGCCCGCATACATCTCATAGATCCCCAGCTTCAGGTCTGTCTCAATGACGCTCTTTTTCGTCTCCCTGGTGTAGGGAATCTGGTTTTGGGCAAAAAAGGACGACACGGACGCTGCAAGGTCAGGCACCCCGAAGGTTCCCTCTTTCAGATGAATCTGGTAGGAAGCCGCAGCTACGCTTGCCATGGCGTTTTTCGTCTGGTCTGGCAGTACGTTTACGTCAAGCACCTCCACGCCCTCCACCATCACCCGGTTTAATGCCTCTCTGATATCCTCCGGAGAAGACAGGGAGATAACTTCCAGATCCAGATACTCTCCTCTGCTTTCGATGCCGACGCCAAGGGGCGCGGCAAAGGACATAATCTGGTGCGGGCTGAACCCTTCCGAATATTTTACGTCAATATCCGCCCGTCTGACTGCTTTCTGGAAAAAGCGCATCATATCAAGATGACCGATAAATTTCATAGCGCCGTATTTGGCGAATTTGATTCTGACTTTCATGTAAGATACCTCAAATCTGTTTTCACAATGCTGATTCACATGGTTTCCAAGGCGGTGTCCGAAACGGAATCCCTGTTTTCATGGCAGATCCCCACCCCGAACCGGTTCGCGCCGCAGCCCTGACACTGTGCCTTACAGTTGGGGGAAACGGTCTGGCTCTGCGCCTTTTCCCACTCCCGCAGCAAAAATTCTTTTGTCACGCCGCAGTCTATGAAATCCCAGGGGAAGATCTCGTCGTGTGTCCGTTCCCTTGTGGTATAGAAACCGATATCCAGTCCGCATTCTTCAAAACTCTGGAGCCACAGATCGTTGTGGAAATATTCGCTCCATGCGTCAAACATACAGCCCTTCTCATAGGCGCGAAGAAGCGCCTTTGCGACGCGGCGGTCGCCTCGTGCCAGAACACCCTCCAAAACGCTCACATCCGCCTCGTGCCAGTTGTATTTGATGCTCTTCTGGTTTAGCTGGCTCATGATTCCCTTTTTGGTCAGATAAGCCTTGTCCAGAAACGCCTCTTTGGTGCACATGGGCGCCCACTGGAACGGCGTGAACGGTTTGGGGATAAAGAAGGAGGTGCTGGTGACGATCTGCACCTTGCCGTTCACCCGTTTTTCTTTCGGCACCGCCTCAAAGAAAGCGGCCGCGATTTTATTGGAGAGGTCGCCGATTCCGAGAATATCCTCCTCTGTCTCCGTGGGAAGCCCCAGCATAAAGTAGAGTTTTACCCGCGTCCAGCCGCCCTCGAAGGCCAAAGTGGCTCCATTTAAAATGACTTCTTCGGTCAATCCCTTGTTTATCACATCCCGGAGCCGCTGGCTTCCGGCCTCCGGCGCAAAGGTAAGACTGCTCTTTTTCACATCCTGTACCTTGCTCATCACATCCAGCGAAAAAGCGTCGATCCGCAGGGAAGGAAGAGAAATATTGATGTGTTTTTTTCCGCACTCCGCGATCAGAAAGTCGAGAAGCCCGTCCAGTCCGGAATAATCGCTGGAACTTAAGGAACTTAAGGAAATCTCCTCATGCCCTGTGTTTTTGAGCATTTCTACCGCATATTTCTTTAACTGGTCCACATCCCGTTCCCGCACGGGCCGGTAGATCTGTCCCGCCTGACAGAAACGGCATCCCCTGATACAGCCGCGCTGGATTTCCAGCACCACCCTGTCCTGCGTTACTTTGATAAAGGGAACCACGGGCTTTACGGGGTAACAGATTTCTGCCATATCCGTCACGATTTCTTTTCCGATTATGTCGGGAATGTCCTCGTATTTTTTCCGCCTTCCGGCTATCGTCCCGTCCTCATTGTACAGCTCCTCATAAAACTGCGGCACATAAATGCCGGGAATCTTCGCCGCGCCATGCAGAAACGTTTCTCTCGTGCCGCCGTTTCGTCTGTTTTCCAGATACCAGTCAAACAGTGGACGGTACTGCGTCTCTCCCTCGCCGATATAGAACAGGTCAAAGAAATCCGCTATCGGCTCCGGATTGTAAACGCATGGGCCGCCGCCGATCACAATGGGCATGTCCTCCCCGCGCGCCGATGCCAAAAGCGGAATCTGGGAAAGTTCTAACACCTGCAGAATATTCGTGTAGCACATTTCGTACTGGATGGTAATGCCGAGAAAGTCCATGTTGGTCACGGGTTCCTGCGATTCCAGACAAAACAGGGGAATGGATTCTCTCCGCATGATCTGATCCAGATCCGCCCACGGGGAGTAAACGCGCTCACACCACACATCCTCCCATTCGTTGAACATGCTGTATAGAATCTGGATTCCCAGATGGGACATACCGATCTCATAGACGTCGGGAAAACACATGGCAAAACGCAGGGCAACGGTTTCCCTGTCCTTTACCACAGAATTGTATTCGTTTCCGATATAGCGGGCAGGCTTTTCCACCTGCATCAGAATATCGTCATGCAGCGCTGATTTTCTCATATACACAATACCTTACCTTTTACGTTAAGACTTTTACAGTAAGTATAACGGACTTAATCTGTAAAGTCAAAGCGAAAGCGGAGCGCGCGAAAGCTGCGCGCAAAATCTGTTACTTTTCACACCCGCACCATGCACATGCTGCATGGTGTCGGAGCCAGCGCCAAAATGCCGGTTTGTGGGCATTTTGTGTGCATCATCGTTGCAATTCACACTGAATAATCGTAAATCAGTACGAAATCTGGCGTGGGTGTGAATTGTAACCAAAATCTGCCGGGCGCCCCGCATGGTATGTGATAAGACTGCCGGCTAGTGAAATAAATCCGCAAGCTCCTCCATCACGGCGTTTTCACCGCCGTCGTACAGATGGAAACTGTCCGCCACGATCATATCATAGACATCCCCCGTGCTGTAAGACAGGATCTTGCTGTCTCTGGTATCACAGAGCAGAAATCCGACAAACAGGAGCACGGCAAGCACCATTCGATACTTAAAGCCGCCTGCAGCATTGCCGGGGATTCCGGCATTGGTTTCACCGTTTCCATAGTCCGGAAAACCTTCAGTCTCCGAAAGCAGTCCCTTATCGTACAGCGGTATAGCGCTTTCCCTTCCGTAAAGAATATGTTCCCGCTGTCTGAGTTTTAAGCGGTTCCCCAGATTTTCTTCCCGGATATGTCTGGCCAGTTCTATTCTTTTTTCCGGCGTCACTTTTTTTTCTGTCATATATGATTCCTTTCCGTCTGTCATGTTCCCGATTTTCTGAAAGCGAAGCCATGACAGGTTAAAATTCGCTCTTTGTCCCTACATTTTATTCCAAATTGCGCAAAAAAAGAACGCCCCTGACACGGGTGCGTCCCTTTTTCCTGTAAGACGGCTTATCGGCGGGCAAGCTCTGTGGTAATCTCCTCCCACGTGATGTTCTTCTCGGCCATCAATACCATCATATGATATAAGAAATCCGAAATTTCGTATTTTATCTCGTTGGCGTTGGGATTCTTGGCGGCTATGACGATCTCCGTCGCCTCCTCTCCCAGCTTCTTTAGCATTTTATCGACACCTTTGTCGAAGAGGTAGTTGGTGTAGGAGCCTTCCTTGGGATGGATTTTCCGGTCCTTAATCACATCGAACACTTGCTCGAACACTTTGAGCGGGTTCGTCTCCTCGTAATCTTTCGCCATAATCTCGTTGAAGAAGCAGGAACGGGAGCCGGTATGACAGGCCGCGCCGATCTGGGAAACCTTAGCTAAAATGGTGTCCTTGTCACAGTCCGCTGTGAGGGATTTCACATACTGGAAATGACCGCTTGTCTCACCTTTTACCCAGAGTTCTTCTCTGCTTCTGCTGTAATACGTCATCTTTCCGGTTTTCAATGTCGCGTTGTAGGCCTCCTCATTCATATAAGCCACCATCAGCACTTCGTCAGTCTTATAGTCCTGCACCACCACGGTCACATGCCCGTCGCTGTTTAACTTAAATTCTTCCCACGGAATCGACGGCTCAAAGGTATTCACAGTGATGTCGTTATTCTGGCAAAGCGACTTGATGGCCAGCAGCTCCTTGGCATTCTCATTGATGGCAAAGCCGGAAATGCCGCAAATATTGTCAAATGACAATATCTCCAGAATTTTATCCAGAGATACTTCCGGCACAGAGGCAATCATGGGAAAACGGGAAATGGAGATCGACTCTTTCAGGCAGGTTTCCTTTACGAGAATGATCTCCCCGATATACTCGTCAATGAGGTCTTCATTTCTCGTAATGCTGTCGGCTTCCGTTACGCAGGCGGCAATCTTGTCCTTTCCGAACTTTTTCGATACCTCCGCCGTAATCTCAATATTGCCCGGCTTGGAATAATTGAGCGCCGCTCTCTTACAGCCCGCATAGAGTAGTTTTTTGATATCTTCCATGCGCTTCACGTTTCCCGCGCCGATCACGGGAATCTCCGCCTCGCTGCAGATGGCCTTGATGATATCCAGCGCCTCCTCGTGGGCGGCGTCGCCCTCGGACATATCGTAAACGATCAGCTCGTCCGCATAATTGTCACTGTAAAATTTCGCCAGCGCCACAGGGTTTGTGTCGATAATCGTGCTGTCGGAAAACCCTTTGACGGCGTCTCCTTTATATAAATAAATACAGGGGATAAATTTTTTGTAAGTCATACGGCCCGTTTTCCCTTTCTTATCATGATGTATATACGATACGGAGAATGCGCTCCCCGCGTCCTCCCATGCAGGACAAAATACTTCTTTCGCGTTAAGCGAGCGCTCCTTTGGTGCTGAGTACGCCCTTTACCCGCGGATCATAGGACACCGCCTCATCCAGCGCTTTGCCAAAAGCCTTAAACATGGCCTCGATCATGTGGTGGGCGTTTCCACCGCTTATCATTTTCAGGTGCAGATTCATGCCGGCGCTGTAACTCACTGCATAGAAAAATTCCCGCACAAGCGCCGTGTCAAGGTCCCCCACCCGCTCTGTCTGAAACGCGCAGTCGAAGGCAAAATAAGGTCTTCCGCACAGATCCACCGCGCACAGACAGAGGGATTCATCCATCGGCAGAATAAAGGAACCGTATCGTTTGATTCCCGTCTTATCACCTGATGCCTCTCTGATCGCCGTGCCAAGCACAATGCCTGTATCCTCCACGGTATGATGTCCGTCCACCTCCAGATCGCCGCTGACCCGCACAGTCAAGTCAAAAAAACCGTGTTTGGAGAAGCCTTCCAGCATGTGGTCAAAGAAACCGATTCCTGTATGCACGTCGCTTTTGCCTGCGCCGTCCAAATGCAGCTCCATTTTGATTTTCGTCTCTTTTGTGTTCCGCTCTATCGCTGCTGCTCTGGGCATGATTCTCTCCTCTCTTTGCATCTTATATGTTACTCACACGATTCGAAACGCACCCGGACAGAGTTTGCGTGGGCGGTAAGCCCCTCCATCGAAGCAAACAGTTCGATATCCTTATGGGCCTGTTCCAGCGCTTCCCTCGAATAAGAGATCAGGCTTGTCTTTTTCATAAAGTCATCCACATTCAGGGGCGAGAAAAACCGCGCCGTGCCGTTTGTGGGCAGTATATGGTTCGGCCCCGCATAGTAATCGCCCAAAGGCTCCGAAGAGTACGCGCCAAGGAAAATCGCGCCCGCATTTGTGATCTTCGTCATCACCTGCCAGGGATCCTTCGTCAAAATCTCCAGATGCTCCGAGGCGATGGCGTTCGCCGTCTCCACCGCGCTGTCCATAGAGTCCGCCAGCAGGATATAGCCGTAATTGTCCAGCGATTTTCTGATGATATCCGCCCGGGACAGCTCCTGCAAAAAGCCATCGATCTGTTTTTCCACCTCTCTGGCAACATTCTCATCCGTGGTGATCAGAATGGCGCTTGCCAGCTCGTCATGTTCCGCCTGCGAAAGCAGATCGGCCGCCACGTAGCGGGGATTGGCGCTCTCGTCCGCGATCACGAGAATCTCGCTGGGACCGGCAATGGAATCAATGCTGACATAACCGAAGCAGGCCTTTTTCGCCAACGCCACAAAAATATTGCCGGGGCCTGTGATTTTATCCACTTTCGGGATGCTTTTGGTGCCGAACGCCATGGCAGCAATGGCCTGCGCACCGCCCACCTTATATATTTCGTCTACACCCGCAATCTTAGCGGCAACCAGCGTGCCCGGATTGACGCTGCCGTCCGGTCCGGCGGGGGTTGTCATGATGATCCGCTCCACACCGGCCACTTTGGCGGGAATCACATTCATTAGAACACTGCTCGGATAGGCCGCTTTGCCGCCGGGCACATAAACCCCGGAAACGGCGATGGGCAAAATGCGCTGTCCCAGAAGGGAACCGTCCGGCTTCGTGTCTATCCAGCTGTTTTTCAACTGTCTGCTGTGAAACACCCGGATATTGTCCGCCGATTTTTCCATCACCGCGACGAACGCAGCATCCGCCTTCGCATAGGCCTTTTCGATCTCTTCTTCCGTCACACGGATATTTTCTGCGCAACAATTCCATTTATCGAACTGACTGGTATAGTCAAATACGGCTTTATCACCCTTTTCACGGACATTCGCAATGATTTCTGCCACCACGGAATCATACTGCCCGTAATTGTCAGGGCTTCTTTTGAGAAGGCTGTCAAGAAGATCCCTCTGTGTCTCTTTTGTCAATCGAACCGTTTTCATATCGTTATGCTTCTCCCATTCTATATGTTTTGGGCGCAGACGACGCGCAGCATTCCTTCGCACGTTCCACCGGCTGCCCGCAGCGCCTGTCTGCAATCAGTTCACGGCATAATTTAACCGCACCGTGATGGAGGCCGTTTTGTTGCGGGAGCTGGTATCAAAATAGCCGCCGTAACTGTATTCGGTGTTGCTGTTCCGGGCAGTGATCTGAAAAACGCCCAGATTTGCGTTTAACAGCTCTCCCACCGTGGCGCCTGTTCCCTCCGCCATCAGGTCAATCCGGTCTTTCGCGTTCCGGGTCGCTTCCTCGATCAACTGCAGTTTCAGTTCATCCAGTCTGGTGTAATAATACTCCGGTTCCTCCGAAGCGAACTGTACGCCGGACTCGATCAGTCCGGAAATATCCCGTGAGATCCCCTCGATTTTATCAATATCCGTGGAGGTGATAGAGACATTCTGGTACAGATCATAACCGTCGATGTAATCCCTGATTCTGTCTCCGTTTTCATTGTACTCGGACTCCCAGCGGGCGTTGATGGTAACGGAACTGAATACCATTTCCTCCTCCGTCACGCCGCTGTCCACCAGATACTTTTTGACAAGCTCCGCATCCTTTTTGATGGAACGGTAAGCGTCCTGCGTGGTGGTTCCCTGTCCGGAAAAACTGCCCCTCCAGACGATCAGATCCGCCTCGAAATCGCAGTTTGCGGAACCTGTCGCGTTTAAGCCGCCGCCGACGGTGCTCTTCTTGTAAGTCACCAGATTTCCCGTAAAAATCGTGACACAGATGATGGCGCAGATACCGGCGATCAGCGCGATGATAATCCCCTTAAATTCTTTCATAATAAAACTCCTTCCTGTCATTTCCCACTGTTGACGCTCTTTCCCAATATATTTCCGCAAAAAAATCTATAGATGGCTTTTTAATTCTGTGATCAGTTTCTTGATCCGCTCCGGCTCCATCTGCATACTTACCTGATTCACAATCATTCTCGCTGAAAGGGGGCAAATCTCCTCCAGCACTTCCAGCCCGTTCTCTTTCAGCGTAGATCCCGTCTCCACGATGTCCACAATCACATCGGCCAGCTTCACAATCGGCCCCAGCTCCACAGAGCCGTTTAGCTTGATGATATCCACCGTCTGATGTTTCTTATTATAGAAATAATCTTTGGCGATATTCGGATATTTGCTGGCAACCCGTATCATTTCATGGTGCTGCAAAAGCTCCTTCGCGCTCTTCGGCCCGCAGACGCACATCCGGCATTTGCCGTAACCTAAGTCCAGCACCTCATAGATCCGTCTGTTTTCCTCCATGATCGTATCTTTGCCGACCACGCCGATATCCGCCGCCCCGTATTCCACATAGGTAGGCACATCAGGCCCCTTTGAAAGGAAAAATTTCAGTTTCAGATCTTCGTTCACAAAAATCAGCTTGCGGGAATTTTTATCCTTCATTTCCTCGCAGGTGATACCGATTTTTTCCAAAAGCTCCATTGTTTTATTGGCAAGCCGCCCTTTTCCCAGGGCGAATGTCAGGTATCTGTCTTCACTCATTTTCAAGTACACTCTCTTCCTTTTTTTTCATATTTATGCTTCCGCCTGCGGAAGAAGTTCCACCTTTTTTCCGGAAGAGCGCATTCCCTTGGCTTCCAGTAACTTTTCTTTGAAATTTTCCGCCGTGTAATACAGCTTTACAGGCGCCTCCACTCCCGCAATTATCACATTCTGCCGTCCCATAGCCGCGAGAAGATCGTCCACGACAATCACGAATCCGATCGCCGCAGCTTCCTTGCCGAAACGATGCAGCAAATGATCGTAGCGCCCGCCCTTCACGATTGCGTCGCCGACGCCGTAAGTGTAGCCCTTGAAAATGATACCCGTATAGTAATTATACTTGCTTAACATTCCAAGGTCAAAGGAAACATATTTTTCAACGCCGTAATCACAAAGCGCCTGATAAACCTGCTCAAGCCGTTCGATGGCGTGTCTGGACCGCTTGTTGGCAACCGCTTTTTGGGCTTCTTCCAGAATGGAAACCGTACCGAACAGGTCACTCACCTTGAGGAGCAGCTCTTTGTCCTTTTTATGAACGCCGATGTGGTCAAGCAGCTCCTCCGCACCGAAATAATTTTTCCCGGAAATAAATTCCCGAAGCTCCAGCTCTGTCTCCTCGTCAAGTCCGGCCTCGGCGCAGATTCCCTTGAAGTATTCCAGATTGCCGACGCTGATCTGAAAATCGGACAGTCCCGCATGATAAAGGGCTTCAATCGTCATGGCAATCATCTCCGCGTCCGCCTGCACGGAACCGTCGCCAATCAGCTCCGCTCCCATCTGGGTCACTTCTTTTAACTTTCCCTGTAACTGCGAAGTGTTGGTAAAGGTGTTTCCCTGATAGCAGAAACGGATCGGCACATCCTCGTCCATGAAATACTTGGCAGCGCATCTGGCGATGGAAGGCGTAAAGTCCGGGCGCAGCACCAGCGTGTTTCCCTCCTTGTCAAAGAACTTATAAAGCTCTCTGGACGGCGTTGTCCCCACTTCCTTGGAAAAAACGTCAAAAAATTCAAAGGTCGGCGTCTGGATGTCCCGGTAGCCATACCCTGTTATCTTTTCATGCAAAAGGTGTTCCACAACCGTTTTTTTCGCCTTTTCGTCTCCGTAAATATCCCGCACGCCCTCCGGCGTATGTACTAATTTTTTGCTCATATGTCCCTCGTTTCCTGTCGTTGTTTTGCCGTCTCCATTTTTGATACCCCTTTTTGCCATTTTTCACATTAATGACAAAGGAAAAGCCGTATCGTCACAAACCCGTTTTATCCTGAAACAGAACGTCATGTCTTTAATGATTTAAAGTGATAATATGCTAATCTGACAGCGTGTCAAACTCATTAAACTATACGCCGGTTTTTTCTGTTTGTCAATCCATATTTATTCTGTCCGGCTGCACCTTTGCATCTGTAAATACTGCAAATGAAAATCGAAGTCTCTACTCCACCCGGTCCTCCAGATCCTTTTGCAGCATATCCAGATAGGGCACCAGAATCCCGTGTTTCTTCGGCAACACATATTCCGGGTTCAGCTCGTCAAAACGGAAACTTTTGCGTCCGCCCTCCTTCGACCGGTCCCAGAAATAGCGAAGCATTTCATAAGGCAGATAATAAAAGAGATCCTTGTGGGAATAATAAATAAGAAAGAACGCAATCCCCTTTTGTTTTTCGAACCGTCCCATAAATTCCACCTGATGCTCGTGGATATTCTGGAGCGCGAAGGTGTCTGCCGCGCATTCCTTGGCGTCAAAGCAGACGGGAATCCCCTGCACCGCGCCGATGTAGTCCACCGTGCTCTTCTGGTCAAAGTAGGCGAGCGTGATATGGCGGCTGTCCTTGTCTATATTGATCGGGGTAATGGGCGTTGGCACCTTCTGGATCAGCGCAAGCCCGTTTTCCAGATATTTTTCATTTGTACGGTTGATCAGATCCTCTAATGTGGAGCCGCGCAGCCCGCGGGAGTTCCATGTCGCCATCGCAATCCTCGTTCCGGAGTATTTCTCGCTTATCCTGATTTTTCATCCATTATACTCTCTTTGCCGGAAATTGGCAAGAACAAATGTTCTTTTTCTTTTGCTTTTAACGTGAGACACGACCGAAAATCTCCGGCAGTTCACAAAAAAAAGTGCGCCCGCTCAAATCCGTAAAGGGTTCGTCAAGCGACGGAAAAACAACCTTATAAGCGTGTAAAAGCTGTGACTGTACGCCGAATTGCCGGCGGTATTCCTCATTCCAGACCCGGTCTCCGTACTTATAATCCCCCAGCAGCGGATGACCGATGCCCGCCAGATGTGCCCGGATCTGGTGGGGCTTTCCCGTGATCAGCTCCACCTCCAGAAGCGTCTTATCAGCCTCGACTTTGAGCGGTTTATATCTGGTCTGAATATAGGCAGCTTTCTTATCTTCCGCATTTTTCTGTATTCCGGCATCCGGACCGCCGCCAGGATCTGTTTTACCGGGAACCGGCTTTATCTTCACTTTGTTTTTTTTCTCATCCTTGACCAGATACCCTTCGACCAGACATGCTTCCTCAATCCGGCCCCGGACATAGAGCTGATAATATTTGTGAAGGGTTCTTTCCTTTAAAAGACCGCCGAGAAGCTGCGCCCCTTTCAGCGTTTTGGCGCAGAGCACCATGCCGCTTGTATTGCGGTCGAGACGGTTACAGACGGATGGCTTATAGAAGGCAGGTTCCTGTCCGGACAGCGTCTCTTTCTCAAGCAGATATCCGATCAGCCATTCGTTCAGGGAAAGGTCCGTCTTCTCCGCTTTCTGGGACAGGACGCCCGCAGGCTTATCCGCGATCAGAATGTGGTCGTTTTCATAGACAACCCGGATGTCCGGAAACTGCCGGTAAGCGCTGCGATATTCCTGACTTTTAAAATAACTGCTGTCGGCAGACTGTTCCGATACCTTTCCCATGAATTTATTAAGCGTTTCCTGTGCAAAGAAGATCTTTACGCAGTCCCCTGCAACTGTCTTTTCACTTCCGTCGGCCTTTTTGTCATTCAAAGTGATATTCCTTTTTCGCAGCATTTTATAGAGAAAACCGCTGCCTGCATTTGGCAGAAGCCTGTGCAGATACTTGTCAAAGCGCTGTCCGGCTTCCCTGTCTGTAATAATTGCCTGATACATCATGCCTCTCCTGCTTTTTGAAATACGGAAAATGGAACTTAGATGGAAATGTCGTACAACAGGCTGACAATGCCTTCCCTGTTTTTATGATCCTCCACCCGCATATCCACCAATCGACTCAGTCGGTCAAGGTATTTATCCTCCTGAGAAAAGATGTTAACCGTCACGTTCTTAATGCCTTCCTGTACAAGCATCTGTTCCAGATGTTTTTCCGCTTCCCGACAGATACAGGAAGGGCTTTCCGTAATGCCGCAGAGCATATCGCCCTTTAGGGCCATATGGCTCAGTGGATAGTTTTTCTGGTAGGAAGTAAAATACATATCATAAAAGACAGTCATAGCAGCGTGATCACAGGCGGTCACAGCGTTGTCATAAGCGGCAAGTTTTTCATGCAGCGCGCTGCTGCAGCCCACTGCCCTCATAAAGAGAATAAAGTTCACCGCGCTCTTGCAGGCAGGCAGACAGCCTAAAATCGCCACTATGGTAAGCAGATTTTTATTGCTTCCCGTGGTCAGAATCCCCATGGCATACAGTCCGCCGGAAATCAGGAAAAACAGCAGGGTGCGGAGCGCCGTATATTTTTTCCGGTTATCCAGATAGCCGAAAGCGCCTTTCGGTACAAGTAATTTTTTCATACAATGCCTCCTGTCAGAGCAGTTTATAACAATCAAAGCAGCAATTTCAGCATCACGTTCTGTACGCTCTGGGTTAACAGATACAGAAGTTTCACGGGAAGACCGCAGATGGAAACGCTTTTTCCGGTCTTACAGTCGTCGAGCGCTTTTTTTACCACACAGGCTGTCTCCGTCATGGTGAGTTTTTTAAGCGCGCCAAAACCGGACATGTCCTCATAGGCGCGGGCGAGAAACGGCGTGTTGACCGGGCCGGGGCAGACGGCAGTTACGGTAATCCCCTGTCCTCTCAGCTCCTGCCCTAGCGCGCGGCTTAAGGAATATACATAAGCCTTGGAGGCGGCATAGACGGCGAAGGCGCTCTGCGGGACAAAGGCCGCCCCGGAGGAAACCTGTAGCAGCTTACTGCCGCTTTTCATATAAGGAAGACAGAGCATGGTCATGAGAGTCAGCGCCGTAATGTTTAACTGAATCATGGCGTCGATTTCCTCTTTGCTTTGTCTGGCAAAAAGCTTGTGGCTGCCGATTCCCGCGCAGTTGACCAAAACCGTGATTTTGGGATTTTGTATGGCAAGCACTTCCCCGAATTGTTTCAGGGCGTTTTCATCTGTCAGGTCGATGACGATTACGCGGGTTTTGATCCGCAGGGAATCTGCCAGTTTATTCAGCGCCTCTCTGCTGCGGGCCAGAAGCCATATTTCATCCGTGTTACCAAGACGTTTATCCAGTTGTACGGCAAACTCCTTCCCCATGCCGGAGGAAGCGCCGGTGATAATGGCAATATTCATATGCTGCAAGTTCTCCTGTTTCCTGTTACATGGCATAATAAACCGGCATTACGCCTATGTTTTAGTGTACCACTTTTATCTGTCGTCCGTAAACAATTACTTTTTGACGGACACGGAAGACGTGGCACGAAAAAATGTTATTGTTTTTTCACAAAAGATGATATTAAAACCTATTATTTTTAGTAAAAGTGTTGTATAATTTTGTTAGTATTGTAAAAAGGAGGAAAGCAATATGGCAAAAGAAATGATTGCAATGCTTCTTGCCGGCGGACAGGGTTCCCGACTGTACACGCTCACGGAGAAGCTTGCAAAACCGGCAGTTCCATTCGGCGGCAAATACCGCATTATTGATTTTCCGCTGTCTAACTGCGTCAATTCAGGCATTGATACGGTAGGCATCCTGACCCAGTATCAGCCCCTTGTACTGAATGAGTACATCGGCAACGGACAACCGTGGGATCTCGACCGTCTGTACGGGGGCGTACATGTACTGCCGCCCTACCAGAAATCCGGCGGCTCTGACTGGTATAAGGGAACCGCGAACGCGATTTACCAGAATATATCCTTTATCGAGCGCTATGATCCGAAATATGTCATTATTCTTTCCGGCGACCAGATCTGCAAACAGGATTACAGTGATTTTCTGGAGTTTCATAAGGCGAAGAACGCGGAGTTCAGCGTAGCTGTTATGGAAGTGCCCTGGGAGGAAGCGCCCCGCTTCGGTCTGATGGTAGCGGATGAAAACGACAGAATCACGGAGTTTCAGGAGAAACCGAAAAATCCGAAGTCCAATCTGGCTTCCATGGGTATTTACATATTTAACTGGGATATCCTGAAAAAATATCTGGAGGAGGACGAGGCGGATCCCAATTCCGAAAACGACTTCGGAAACAATATTATCCCCAATCTGCTGCGCGACAACAGACAGATGTACGCTTACCATTTCAGCGGATACTGGAAGGATGTGGGAACCATTCACTCTTTATGGGAAGCGAATATGGAGGTGCTGGACGCCGAGAGCAGCGGCATCAACCTGTTCGATGAGAGCTGGAAGATTCACAGCCGCAACGTCGGCATGACGGGACACAAGATCAGCGCAGGTGCCGAAGTGGTAAATACGATGGTTTCCGACGGCTGCCGCATCAAGGGAAATGTGAAACATTCCATCCTTTTTGCAGGCGTAAAGGTGGAAGCGGACGCGGTGGTTGAAGATGCGGTCATTATGGGCGGCACGACAATCAAGTCCGGCGCGGTGGTAAAACACTGTATCGTCGCGGAGAATGTGACGATCTGCGAAAATGCCGTTGTGGGAGCAATGCCCTCCGGCGATGAGGACGGTGTGGCTACAGTCGGTTCCGGCCTTATAATCGGTGAAAATGCGGTGGTTGGGCCGAATGCAATCGTAAAAAATGATATGAAAGGTGGCGAAGAACAATGGTAAAATCAAATACAAGTGCACTCGGGATCATTTTCCCAAACAGTTATGACGCGCTGGTTCCTGAGCTGGTGAATGTGCGTTTGATGGCTTCCATTCCTTTTGCCAGCCGTTACCGTGTCATCGACTTTATTTTATCCGGCATGACGCATTCCGGCATCGGAAACATTTCCGTGATCGTAAACAAAAATTATCATTCCCTGATGGATCACCTCGGCTCCGGCCGTGAGTGGGATCTGGTGCGCAAAAACGGCGGCTTACATATCTTCCCTCCCTTCGCGGAAAAAGAGGCGAAGCCTTATGTCGGGCGCGCAAGCGCACTGGCAAATATCCTTGACTTCCTGCGGGATTCCAAGGAAAAGTACATTATCATGTCGGACACCAATATGGTGGTGAACTTTGACTTCCACGCTATGCTGCAGGATCATATCGAGAACGAGGCAGCTATGACGCTCGCCTACTGCGAACAGCCGATTCCGCGCGGATTTATCAACGCCAAGAATGACGGCAGAAGTTTTTATTATACCTTTGACCTGGAAGGCGATCAGCTCAAAAAAATTTATATCAATTCCAAGGAAGACGGCATCAAGAATCTCTCCATGAATATTTTTATCATCAACCGTGAACTTCTGGTGGAGATGGTGGATAACGCGCTGCTGTGTGGTCAGGAATTTTTTATGAGAGACGTTCTGATCCCGCAGATTAACAAGCTGAACGTAAGAGGCTACAAATACACCGGCTATGTAGGGTTCATTGCGGACATGAAGAGCTACTTCGACGAAAACATGAAGCTTCTGGATGACTATAATCTGGACGCGCTCTTCTCCGGCTCTCCCGTTCACACAAAGATCAGAGGAGATCATCCGACCCACTACATCAACGGCTCCAAGGTACAGAACGTGATGGTTGCTTCCGGCTGTATCATAGAAGGAGAAGTGGAAAACAGCGTGATCTTCCGTGGCGTTAAGATTGCCAGGGGCGCCACTGTGAAAAACTGTATTCTCATGCAGGATACGGTTGTGGAGGCAGGCGCGAATATCGAATATCTCATTACGGACAAAGATGTCAAAATTTCAGCCGGTAAAGAAATGAAGGGAACCGATACCTTCCCGGTTTATATTTCGAAAGGGCAGACGGTTTAACAAATCGTCGCCTGGCAGCGACGATTCAGAGAATGCGAAGCATTCTCCCTAAATGCAATGCCGTAGTATACTGCTAACTTTAAAAAAGTCCCGCGGATGGTTTCAATCTGCGGGACTTTCTTTGCACTGATTTTTTTTCTTATGCACATTGCGGATCGTCTTTTTCTTTCTCGAACCGGTTTCCGTGCGGCTCTTCCGGTCGTCGGCGCGTGTATTTACACCGCCTGCTCTCCCGGATTTTTGCTGCACGCCGATCTCACGCTTCCCATTCTCCGGCTTTCTGCGGGATTTGGCGTTCTCACTTCCTGTCTTTCCCGGCCGGATCAGACATTTTTTGTCAAAACCTATCAGATCTTCTCTTCCACCCTTTATAAGCGCCTCCCTGACCAGCTCATAATTGTTGGGATTCCGATACTGGATCAGTGCGCGCTGCATCGCCTTTTCATGGGGATTGCGGCAGACATATACTTTTTTACCGTCTCTCGGGTCAATCCCCGTATAGTACATGACAGTGGACACGGTAGACGGCGTCGGATAAAAATCCTGCACCTGCTCCGGCATATAGCCCAGATCCCGCAGATACACAGCAAGTTCTATGGCCTCTTTCAGCGTGGAGCCGGGATGGGAGGACATCAGATACGGCACAAGGAACTGCTTCTTTCCAAGCCGCTCGTTCAACATCGTATATTTTTTCACAAACTTTTCGTAAACTTCCTTCCGGGGCTTTCCGAGATACTGTAAAACCCGATCGGAAATATGCTCCGGCGCCACCTTGAGCTGTCCGCTGACATGATGCTCCACCAGTTCCCGGAAAAAGGTGTCATCCGGATCAGCCATCAGGTAATCGAAACGGATGCCGGAGCGGATAAAGACTTTTTTTATGCCGGGCAGCGCTCGCAGCTTACGAAGAAGCGCCAGATAATCGGAATGATCCACTTCCAGATTGGGACAGGGTTTGGGGAAAAGGCACTGTCTGTTTTTGCAGACGCCCTGTGTCATCTGTTTCTGACAGGATGGATGCCGGAAATTGGCCGTAGGACCGCCCACATCGTGGATGTATCCCTTGAAATCCGGCTCTTGTATCATCAGCATAGCTTCCCGCAGGATGGATTCATGGCTTCTGACCTGAATGGTTCTTCCCTGATGAAAGGTGAGGGCGCAGAAATTACAGCCGCCGAAACACCCTCTGTTGCTGACAAGGGAAAACTTGATCTCGGAGATCGCGGGCACCCCTCCGGCCTCCTCGTAGGAGGGATGGCAGGCACGCATATAGGGCAGCTCATAGACAGCGTCCATCTCTTCTGTCGTGAGCGGCGGCTGGGGCGGGTTCTGTACCACATAAACGCCGTTCGGGTAAGGCTCAACCAGTGTTTTCCCGGTAAAGGGATCGGTATTGCTGTACTGGGTCTGAAAACTTTTGGCGTAGGCTTGCGGCCGGGCCTTCATTTCCTCATAGGACGGCAGCTCTACAGCGTCGTAAATGCCGCCGGTCTCCTTCGTCTTGTAGACGGTTCCGGGAATAAAGGTAATATCCTTCACCGCGATGCCGCTGTCTAAAGCCTCCGCAATCTCCACAATGGACTTTTCTCCCATACCGTAGGAAATCAGATCCGCCTGACTGTCCAGCAGAATGGACCGCTTAAAGCTGTCCGACCAGTAGTCATAATGGGCCATGCGCCGCAGACTGGCCTCGATACCGCCGATAATGACAGGCACATCCTTATAGACACGCCTGATCAGATTGCCGTAAACCACCGTGGCGTGATCCGGCCTTTTATACGGCTCTCCGCCCGGCGTATAGGCGTCCGTGGGTCTGTGTTTTCCTGAGACGAAATAGTGGTTCACCATGGAATCCATATTGCCGCCGGTGACGATAAAGGCCAGCCTCGGCCGTCCCAGAACTGTTATGCTGTTCTCATCCTTCCAGTCCGGCTGGGAGATGATACCCACACGGAAGCCGTGGGACTCTAATACCCTGCTGATAATGGCATGTCCGAAGGACGGGTGATCCACATAGGCGTCGCCGATCACATAGACGAAATCAGGCTGCGCTATGCCCTGTGCTTCCATATCTTCTTTTGAAATGGGTAAAAATGCCATCTTTTCCTCCATTCTGTATGTATTCGCTTTATGCAAGCACACCTTCTTCTATCAATTCCCGGAATCCATAGGTATAATAATCCGCAAGTTCCCGTTTTTCCCTGTCCTGATATTCGGAATACTTATCATAGACGGCGCACACCTGCATTCCGGCCGCCTTTCCCGCCTGAATGCCCGGTATGATATCCTCGAACACAAGACAGTTTTCGGGATTGACGGCAAGTTTGTCTGCCACGGCCAGATAGATGTCCGGCGCCGGTTTTCCCTTCTCCACCTCGCATGCTGTCATTATACAGCCGAAACAGGATTCCATCTGATGCGCCCGCACGACGCTTTCCACCAGTTCTCTGGAGTTGCTGGTGGCGATACCGGTCTTGATGCCGTGTTCCTTACAGTAGGACAAAAGCTCTTTGACCCCTTCCTTGACAGGCACTTCACAGGCGTACTTGTCTCTTGCCATCCGGTTCCAGTCCGCCTTGATGGTGTCCAGATCGTCGGGAAGGGAAAAGCGCGCCTTAAAGTAAGCAGCCGTCTCGGAAAAACTCATACCTTCGATACACGCCTGCAGATTATCCGGCAGGGGGATTCCGAATTTTCCGAGATATTCTATGTCTATCGAACGCCAGATCCACATGGAATCCACCATGGATCCGTCCAGATCAAATATAACCGCTTCTATCATGCTGTTTCTTCCTTTCCGTTTCTTTTGTTTTTGTCATGTCTTACTGCTTCTTCCGAATATATATACAATAAATGCTGTCGTCAGTCACCGGCGTATGTCTGCCAGCGAACCAGACAGAGGCGCGTCGGCGCGGAGGCCAATATGACTTTTATCCCAAAACCGTTTAACAGGATGTGGCACAGCTTTGTCCGATTTCTCTACATGGCCGTCGGCGTTTATCTGATTTTCCTTCTTCTCCGCTTTCCGGCGCTGTCCCTGCGGTATGCGCTGGCAGGTCTTAATCTGTGGTTTGTGAAAATGATTCCTACCCTGTTACCCTTTATGATTCTGTCAGGCATTCTGATCAACATGAACCTGACAGAAGGTTTTGTGCGGCTGTTTCATCCCGTACTGCGCTTTTTTTACGGCACGACGCCGAACGGTTCCTACACCCTGCTTATGGGATTTTTATGCGGATTTCCCATGGGCGCGCGGATCGCCGGTGAACTCTGCCGGACGGGACGGCTCACCGTCAGAGAGGGAAACCGTCTGCTGGCTTTTTGCAATAATATCGGCCCGATCTATTTTTTAAGTTTTGTGGTAAGCACACTCTCGCTGGAAAAGCCGTTCTTTCCCTTTCTTGTTATGTACGGCGTACCGCTTGTCTACGGCCTGTTTGTGATGCGGATTCCGCTGCCTTTTCGCCGGTCGGACAATAAACAGAAAGAGCTGACGCTTTCACGTGATTATCGACCGACTAAGTCAGTCCAATTGACCGGTCGGACAACAGATATGCCCTCACAAATTCCACAGACGCAAGGTCTTCTGGAGGCCACGGACAATGCTGTCCTCTCCGGACTTACGGGTATTGCGAGGCTCGGCGGTTATATGGTGTTTTTCAACCTCCTGAATATCCTCTTCGTCCCCTTTGCCCATCTGCCTGCCACTCTCCTGCAGGCTTATTACTGTATTCTGGAAATTACGGGCGGCATCGCACGCTGCGGCACGAGCCATCCTTATCTTGTGCTTATTATGCTGCCCTTCGGCGGTTTTTCCTGCATGGCGCAGACATACAGTATGATCCGGAATACGGATTTGTCCATCCGGGCCTATTTATGTCATAAGCTGGCCCAGACAGCCATTACCCTTCTGATTTATATACTGTGGCGGCCGTTCTGAGACACCAGACAGGTCTGCCGTCTGCAGCGCTTTTTGCTTTTGACTCCATTATCGCCTGCGCCGTCTTCTCTTTTTCTTTCGACGCCGCTTTTGGCGCTTTCCGCGCCTCAGAATCAGCGCCATGGCCAGCGCAAGGCTGACCACCAGCAGGGCGCATATCAGACAAACCGTCAGGAAGTAGCTGATCGTCGGCTCTTGTTTCTCTTTTTCCGGCGCTTCGTCATGTCTGTTTGCCTGATTTTCCGCTGAAACGGCGTTTTGTTTCGCCTCTTCTTCGGCCGCAGCCTTTGCCGCCGCTGCGATCCGCTCCTGTTCGGCCAGTTCCGCTGCGATCTCCTCCTCCGTTTTATAATCCATGGAAGGAAGGGAGACGAGATTGCTCTCCGTAAACAGATCATAGCCGTTATAGCCCCGCACGACGATCTGCGGTATGATATGGGGCGGCACATTTATGGTAAAGGAAATGGTGTCCTGCGTTTTATCTCCCCACGCAAGCCGGGGGGAAAAGGTGTTTCCGCCGTCATAGCTGTAATCATAGTACAGCATCCCGCTGTCATAGTCTGCGGCGGACAGCTCTACCGTCACATTTCCGGTCTCCATTTCCTGATCCGTGACTTCGATCATGCAAATGTCCGGTTCGGTTGTGTCGGGCTTCATGACGCTTACCGGCACGGGAACGTCCAAAACCGGATAATCGCTGTAATCCACGCCGAGGGTCTCTGATTTCAGACGGAAATACTTAGCCGCAGACTGTGCGTCCAGCCTGCCGAACGCCTCCCACTGTTCTCTCCCTTCACAGAAAGGACGGTCGTTTTCGTGATCCATGTGACAGTGCTCGATCAGCACGCAGGTCAGATCCTGCTCCACGGCATGACGTATGATGCCGTAGTAATCCGTCCCCTTTTTCCCGAGTCTTGTCTTGACGCCTCTCGAGTAAAGACCCAGGTCCGCAAGCGCCCCGATCTCTATGTCGGCAAAGGCATACCCTTCGCTGTAATGTCTTCCGAAAGCGGACACCCAGCATTCCGCCCCGAAAAGCGTGTTGTGATCCTGTGAGAGATTATAATGAAGGCAGAAGAGAAAATCAGCCTGCACCTCTTTGGCATACGCCACCCGCTCCTCAAGAGACAGCTTCCGGTCGTCTTCCCTTGTCAGAAAGACAGTAACGTCCTCATATTTTTCCAGTTCTTCCTTCATGGCTTTGGCGGTAATCAGTGTCATGTCCTTCTCCACAAAAGAGTCGTACATGCCGCCCTCCTCATCGCCGCCGTGTCCGGGATCTATGACAATCACCAGCTTCTCTTCCGGCAGTTCTTCTATCCCTTCCCCCGCCGGGGCATCCGCAGCCGCCGGTGCAGATTCCACATCAGCCGTCGTTTCCGCCGCTTTTACGCACGGCATGGCTTCCGCATAAACACAGACAGAGAGACCCAAAAGCAGACAGAAAGAAAAACAGAGGCAGAGCATGTCAGCTACCGTCCGATCCATCCATTCATTTATGCTGTTTTTTAGCAGGTACTGCCTTAAAATATGTTTCATATGCTCCATAATCTTCCAAAAATGTGAAAAAGAATAAGCCGGCTTCGAAAGGAAACCGGCCCGCCTGTCTTTTTTCATCCGCGATTCATTTTTGCGGTTTTTATCGTTACATCAGATTCAGCTCCGGCCCGGGTTCCGCTTCCCCCTCGGCCTCCTTAAGCATTTTTTCCACTTCCACGGGACGCAGCTCCGCGCGGTTCGCTTTCACAATCTCGTTGTAGCCGCTAATCGTGTTGAAAAAGCTTTCATAATGCTCCGTAGCCGCCGTGAGTGTGGTCGTCATGGCGTTTTCCAGATTGGAAAGCATTTCGTCTAGATACTGCATGGCAGAGGTTTTGACACCATTGGCCTCCATGGTCGCGTTGTTCAGAATCTCCTGCGCCTGCGTGGTCGCCATGCGCACCACTTCATTCGCCTGCGCGTAGGCCTGCTGCATAATCTCGTGCTCATTTATCAATTCTGTGGTCTGTACCGTCGCATCCTTAATAAGCGCTTCCGCCTTCGTGCGTGCGTCATTGAGAATCGCTTCCTTATTGGAAATGATCTTCTGATAGCGCTTGATCTCATCCGGAGTCTTCATGCGAAGCTCCCGCAAAAGCTCGTCGATTTCTTCTTTATTTACGATAATATTGGTCTTGGAAAGCGGCTGGAATTTGCAGCCGTCAATATAGTCCTCTATCTCATCGATCAGTTGTTCAATTCTACTGCTCATTGCCTGCTCCTATCTCTTATTGACCACCGAATAATCACCTGTATTTTTCATATAACATCCGCCCGACAAAATCAGGCACGCACTCCGAGATATCCCCGTTAAAGCTTGCAATTTCCTTGACGGTGGTAGAACTTAAGTATGCGTACTCAAGACTGGTCGTCAAAAATACCGTATCCAGTTTTCCATCGGAAAATTTACGGTTCGTCTGCGCGATCTGCAGCTCGTATTCGAAATCGGTAATAGCGCGCAATCCTCTGATCGCCACATGAATATCCTTTCTGGCGGCATAGTCAATCAACAGACCGCTGAAAGAATCTATCGTTACATTGGGCAGATCGCGGGTCGCTTCCTCTAACATTTTAACACGTTCTTCCACAGAAAACAATGGAGTCTTTGTTTTATTGTTCAAGACGCTTACCGTCAATTCATCAAAAATTTCAGAGGCACGCCGGATAATATCCAGATGTCCGTAAGTCACCGGGTCAAAACTGCCCGGATAAATTGCTGCCTTCATAAGTAAGTCCTCACATTTTTATCGCCAGAAACCGAAAGCACAACCAAAACTTATGATAACATATTAAAACAATTTTATCGAAATGTCTTTACTTATTTTCATTTTTTTGTATTTTTTTGGTAAAAAAACTGCGCGCTATTACATTTTCCGACAAAAAATATGCCGGTTCGTCTTATACCGTTTCTCCTTCTCCAGAGAAAAACCCGTCTCCTCCAGACAGGAAATGTCCGTGCGGAGAGAAGTCTCAATCACTATCAGGGTGTTCTCTGTCACCCACGGCAGCTCCCCAAGCGCAGCAAGCACGCGCGCCTCATGCCCGCAGTCGTAAGGCGGATCCAAAAATACGATATCCGCTTCCTTCTCATGAATCCCGTAGATGGCGGAAAGCACATCTGTTTTTAAAATCGTCGCCCGATCCGCAAGATGGGTAAACTGTAAATTCTCCTGAATACAGGAAAGCGCCCTTTTCTCGTTTTCCACAAAATACGCATGTTTTGCACCGCGGCTTAAGGCTTCGATGCCGATGCCGCCGCTTCCGCTGAACAGATCCACAAACAGCGCGCCGCTCAAATAAGGCTGCAGCATATTAAATAACGTCTCTTTGATCCGGTCCGTGGTCGGTCTGGTATCCATCCCTTCCGGTGTTTTCAGACGAAGGCTTCTTGCCGTTCCCGCTATCACTCTCATAGGTTTTTCCCCTCATTCTGTCTTGTCACTTCCATGCGGCAAAAGTCTGGCTTTCACCGTCAGATCCGTATTTTCACACCCTTACTGTCGCGGTGCCCGGGTTTGATTTTGTTTAACTCCAGTGTCCGATCGCCGTACTCGATGGTCTGATCCACCGCGTTTTGCGAATAATGGACAGCCTCGATCTCGTCTTTGGCGGTAAGTTTCATGCCCCGGACACCGATTGCACCCTTCTTCTTCTCAGGGATTTCCTCCACAGGGAAGCGCAGAAAATACCCTGCCTTAGTCTGTAAAATGATGTTTCGCTGCTCTTTGAACGCAGTCACGCTCACCACCTCGTCGCCATCCGCCAGTTTCGTCGCCGCCACGGTGCGCTTGGCTACGTCAAACTCACCGCCGTCCACCACCTTAAGCATCGCCTGTCTGGTTGCAAAAATGACGCGGTAGAGGTTTAAGTCGCTCTGGCTTGCCGCATAGACGATGGACTCCTTCGCAGAATCGAAATTACTCACATTGTCAACAGGCACGCCCTTATCGCGGAATTTTCCGAACGGCAGATCCATGGCCTTCACGGTGTGAAGCTGTCCCGTATTGGTAAACAGACAGACTTTTCCCGTATTCTTGCAGACAAAAGCGTAGCGGCTTTCCGCGTCCGCCGCCTCCTTATTGCGCTCGTAGGTGGCCGTGTCGATGGTTCTGGCATAGCCGAAACGGTCCATCAGAAAGACAATGTCCATCTCCTCCACCTTTTTCTCCACATAGACGGCTTCCTCGGCATTGGTGATCTGCGTTCTTCTTTTCCGCTTGTATTTTTCCTTGATTTCGTCCAGTTCATTTATGATAACCTGCGCCATGGAATCTCTTCTGGCCAGAATATCCTCATAGCGGTAAATATTCGCCATGGTGTCCTCATGTTCGTTAATGAGGGCTTCAATCTCCAGACCGATCAGCTTGTAGAGACGCATCTCCAGAATGGCGGTGGCCTGCTTTTCCGTAAACATAAGCTGCGACGCCATCACCTTGGATTCCTTTGATTTGAATTTGATGCCGTCGGTCTTTCCCTCCACAAGGCAGGCTTTCGCCATGGCGCGGTCTTTGGAACCGCGGAGGATCTCGATAATCAGGTCGATCACATTGCAGGCTTTGATCAGCCCCTCCTGAATCTCCTTGCGTTCCAGCTCCTTCGCCAGCAGATTCCGGTATTTTCTCCCGGCCACCTCGTACTGGAAACTGACGCTTTCCCGGATGATTGCTTTCAGACCCATGGTTTCCGGGCGTCCGTCCGAAATAGCCAGCATATTGACGCCAAAGGTATCCTCCAGACGGGTCTTTTTGTAGAGCATATTTTTAAAGTTCTCCACGTCGGCGTCCTTGCGAAGCTCAATCACGATACGGATGCCCTCCTTGGAGGACTGATTCGTGATATCCACGATATCCTGCGTTTTTTTCGTCTCCGCAAGAGCCGCCACATCCATCAGGAATTTGCCGATGTTGGCACCGATCATTGTGTAGGGAATTTCCGTGATCACCAGATTGGTTTTACCGCCCTTGGCTTTCTCCACTTCCACTTTGCCGCGAAGTCTGACCTTGCCCATCCCGGTCTCATAAATTTCCAGAAGCTCGTCCTGATTGATGACGATGCCGCCGGTGGGGAAATCCGGTCCCTTCACATAGCGCATCAGTTCTCTGGTGGTAATATTTTCATCCAGCATATAGGCTTTTGTGGCGTCAATTATCTCCGCCAGATTGTGGGGCGGAATGTTTGTGGCCATACCGACGGCAATCCCCTCGGAGCCGTTTACCAGAAGGTTCGGGATCTTTACGGGAAGCACGCTTGGCTCCCGCTCCGTCTCGTCAAAATTCGGGATAAAGTCCACCACGTCCTTGTCCAGATCTGCCAGAAAAGCCTCCTGCGTGATCTGCTCCAGACGGGCCTCCGTGTAACGCATGGCCGCTGCGCCGTCCCCCTCGATGTTGCCGAAATTACCGTGTCCGTCGATCAGGGGCAGTCCCTTTTTGAAATCCTGTGACATGACGACCAGCGCCTCATAGATGGAGCTGTCGCCGTGGGGATGGTATTTACCCATGGTGTCCCCCACGATACGGGCCGATTTCCGGTACGGCCTGTCATAGCGGATGCCAAGCTCGTGCATATCGTAGAGTGTCCTTCTCTGCACCGGCTTCAGACCGTCTCGCGCATCCGGCAAGGCTCTGGCGATGATCACGCTCATGGCGTAGTCTATATAGGATTTCTGCATGACATCGGAATATTCCGTTTTGATAATTCTGTCTTCCATTTTTGTTCTCTCTCTTTTTGGGAAGGTTTTTTACCTGTTTATTTTCTGCCTTTGCCGCAGCGTCCGCAAATGCGTGCTATCGCGCTAGACGTCAAGCTCCGCCTCCTGCGCATTTTTGTAGATAAACGCCTTTCTGGGCGGCACCTCTGTGCCCATCAGCATTTCCGTCACTTCGCTCGCCATGCGGGCGTCCTCGATCTCCACCTGCTTTAAGAGTCTCTTTTCGGGATCAAGGGTCGTCTCCCAGAGCTGGTCGGCATCCATTTCGCCAAGCCCCTTATACCGCTGTAAGGTGAATGGGCCTTTATGTCTTTTCCTGTATTTTTCCAGTGCCTTGTCGTCATAGAGATACTCTTCCGCCCCCTTCGACGGCATGGCTTTATAGAGGGGCGGCATGGCGATATAGACATGTCCCTCATAAATCAGTTCCGGCATAAACCGGTAAAACAGCGTAAGCAGCAGCGTGGAAATGTGCGCGCCGTCCACGTCCGCATCGGCCATAATGATAATCTTGTCATAGCGCAGTCTGGTAATATCGAAATCGTTGCCGAAACCTTCCGAAAAGCCACAGCCAAACGCGTTGATCATGGTCTTGATCTCGGCGTTTGCCAGCACCTTGTCGATGCTTGCCTTCTCCACGTTCAGAATCTTACCGCGAATCGGCAGGATCGCCTGATACATGCGGTTTCTGGCCGTTTTAGCGCTGCCGCCCGCAGAATCGCCCTCCACGATGAAGATTTCGCATTTGGAGGCGTCTTTGGACTCGCAGTTGGCCAGTTTCCCGTTAGAGTCGAAGGAAAACTTCTGTTTGGTTAAAAGATTGGTCTTTGCCTTCTCCTCGGTCTTTCGTATCTTCGCCGCTTTTTCCGCACAGCCGATAATGCTCTTCAAAGTGTCCAGATTGCGGTCAAAGAAACGGACGATCTCGTCTCCCGTCACCTTGCTGACCACTTTCGCGGCGTCCTGATTGTCCAGCTTGGTCTTGGTCTGTCCCTCGAACCTGGGATCCGGATGCTTGATGGAAACCACCGCCGTCATACCGTTTCTCACATCCGCGCCGGTAAAGTTCACATCCTTCTCCTTTAAGATGTTAAGCCCTCTGGCGTAGGTATTGATCACGTTTGTGAACATGGTCTTAAAGCCGGTCAGATGGGTGCCTCCCTCAGCGTTATATATGTTATTACAAAAGCCAAGCACATTCTCATGGAACTCATTCACATACTGGAACGCGCATTCCACGGTGATGCCTTCCGTCTCTCCTTTAAAGTAAATCACGTCATGAATGGCCTCGCGGCTCTTGTTTATATCCTTGATAAAGCCGACGATTCCTTCCGGCTCATGGTACTCGATGTGCTCAACCTCAGATCCTCTCTTATCTTCATATATAATGGTAAGCGCCGGATTCAGATAAGCGGTTTCATGAAGGCGGCTTTTCACGTCGTCCTCCTTGAAGCGGGTCTTGTCAAAGATGGTATCGTCCGGCAGGAAGTTAATGGTGGTGCCGGATTCTCTTGTCTTTCCGACAGCGGGAAGAAGGCCGTCCTTCAATTCCAGCGTGGGAATGCCGCGCTCATAATGATCCTCGTAGATCTGTCCGCCGGTTTTGACGGTCACATGAAGATAGGTGGACAGCGCATTGACCACCGAGGAACCCACACCGTGCAGTCCGCCGCTTGTCTTATAGGCGTCATTATCAAATTTGCCGCCCGCATGAAGCGTGGTGAATACAAGACGCTCCGCGCTGATGCCCTTCTCATGCATCCCCACGGGAATGCCCCGTCCGTTGTCCGAGACGGTGGCGGAACCGTCCGCCTCAAGCGTCACCCGGATGGTAGTGCAATAACCCGCCAGATGCTCGTCCACCGCATTGTCCATGATCTCGTAGATCAGGTGGTTTAATCCTTTCGTGGAGACGCTGCCGATGTACATGCCGGGACGGACCCGGACTGCCTCTAATCCCTCCAGAACGGTAATACTGGAGGCGTCGTATGTGTTTGTATCTGTCTTAGCCATAATTACCTCTCGCAATTCAAAAAACAATAATACATGATTGAGTTTACCATACATCTGGTATTTTTGCAAAGGCAAAATACAAGATCGTGTGGCGTCCGCAAACATACAAGTCCGTTTCCTGCCCGCAGCTACTCCTCTACCCGGTACAGATATTCCCGCCCGCGCTTTCCCTCCCGCCGCAGAATATCCAGATGCATCAGAATCGGCACAGCGTCTGCGGCCAGCTCCCGCCGGATTCCCGCCGCCTTCGCAAAATCCGTAATCGTAAAGGGTTCTGACAGGTGAATCGGTACAAACTGCATGAAATCCTCGGGCCGCTCCACCCGGATCTCGTCATAGAGAGAAAGGGGCATTCTGTCATAACGTGTAGAACCGCGCTTTTTGTTGTGACTCCATCCGTTTAAGAGCCGGTATTCGTCCATGTCGATCAGCGGAAAGGCAAAGGACAGATTCGGATCTTTTAAAAAAGGTTTGATCCGGTATAGTTCCGCAAAGGCATGGTAGGCGTTTCCAGTAACCGGAGACTTGTGTTTTTCAGAAAGTTCCCCGCTCTCCTCGTTCATCCAGATCAGCCACTTGAAATGCGGGATCGGCAGTACCACCGTAACTGTGTAGAGCGGCAGGAAGGCTGACAGCTTCGGACGCAGCTTTCCAAAATTTCCGTTCTGGATTTCCGTGATATGGCCGTCCTTATAAATATCCGCGATATATCCCTCCACAGGCACTTCATGACAGTCCTCATCCGGCTCATAGTAAAGCTTCATAACCGCATGAACCGTTTTTTCCTGCAAGGTGCCGAAACCGTGCGGGTCATTCTGTTTTAACAGTACTTTTAGTTTTGCGCGTTCAAATGCATTCTTATCCATGACAGATAGTATACCAGATAATCCGCGATCGAACAAGTGTTTTCTTTGCGCCTGCTGCATGACATTCTAAAACATCCATGTCATAATCTGCGCAATTTACGGTACAATCGGCACATTGCCGGAGGGCGAAAACATTTACAAATAAAATCAGCGGGAGTATAATAAAATAAATACATTTTGTAAGAAACTTTACTGACAGAAAGCAGGATTATGCATACAAACCATTGGAAGCCCCAAATGAAAAAGGGCATGAACAAATTAAAAGATGTTCTGACAGGCAAAATCCTGATCACCAACCGCTTGAAATTTCATGCGCTGATCGGTTCCATCGCATCGGTGCATGTTCTTTTGCTTGTCATTTTTGCTGTTTTTAAAGTACGGCCTCTGTTCATATTCAATATTTTCAGCGTCTTAACCTACGCGGTCTGCTTCTGGCTGATGTGGGGCGAACGGGAACATTATCTGATGATTTACTTCATTACATATGCAGAGGTTCTTCTGCACTCCTTTGCCGCCACCATCTGCCTTGGCTGGAAATTCGGGTTTGCGCAGTACATCATAGCCATTATCCCTGTCTGTTTTTATATTTGCTACACACTGGATATCAGGCGGAAGAAATTTACCATAGCTACCATGTCCGCGGTCTTTTCCGCAGTCGCTTTTCTTGCATGTAAATTTCTTTCCTTCTTTGGAGATCCTCTTGTGGAGATAGACAATATCGCGCTGGAACTGTCGCTCTATGTGTTCAATTCCCTCTGCGCTTTCGTGTTTCTGATTCTCTTTTCACTTGTTTTCGTGTTTGAAATGAAGCTTTCCAGCAATCAGCTCAGGCATCAGAACGCGATACTGGACAAACTTGCCAGCACAGATCCGCTGACCGGACTTTACAACCGCAGAAGCATGGACATCTTTCTCAATCAGGCGGTGGAATCGGCGTCCAGCTTCGCTCTGATTATGTGCGATATAGATAATTTTAAGAGCGTAAATGACACCTACGGACACGACTTCGGCGATGTGGTCTTAAAGGGGATTGCCCGCATTACCTCGGATCAGGTCAAAGGACAGGGCTATGTCTGCCGCTGGGGTGGAGAAGAAATTCTGATTCTGATTAACAACGCCTCCGAAGAAAGCTCTTTTCGGATTGCGGAAAATATCCGCAGAAATGTGGCAAACCGTGTGTTTGAACTGAACGATAAATGGATTCACTGTTCTCTCACGCTCGGCGTCTCCTTGTATGACGGCAAAGAGCCTGTGGAAGACACGATCACACGGGCCGATTACAATCTTTACTGTGGAAAACGAAACGGAAAAAACGCTGTGGTCCTCTAAGGCTACAGCGTTTTTACATGGCGGTCTCCGTGAAGAATACGTTCCCTGTCCGACGCATTAATCTGCGTCAGTTTTCCGTTCTTGTCATAATATGTTAACAGTGTAGAATTTTTGGCGACAGACCGTCTTCCGTCGTCTGTAAGAAGGCTGATTACCTGATCCAGATTTCCGGAGCGCAGATGCTTTCGGATCTTTTCGTCGCGCTCGGCCTGCCTGGCCTCGAAATCTGCTTTCTCTGCCTGAGCGCCTGCACTTTCCGCGGCTTTTCCCGTTTCTTTGGAAGCGCCTGCTGATACTTCACCTTTTCCGACGGCGGCCTCCGGTCTCGGAATACCTTTCATGGCATAGTATTCCTCGGTATAACGCTCTGCCTCCTCAGGGGTCACATCTTCGGAAACCGTTTCCAGCGGCGGGTCATTCCATACTTTATAGAAAAAGTCTCCCACCGCCTCGAACAGGCTCTTAAAAAGAGACAGCACGGCATCGAACAAACCGTCCCCTGCGTTTTGGGTCTTCGCGGCACGGTCCGCCTTCTGTTCCGGTTCGTCTGTCCGGCCGCCGGACAGCTCCAGTTTCACGCCGCCCTGGGTTCTGATATCGACTCCCGGTTTCTGATGCAGTTTTTTGTCTTCGCCCTTCTCCTCTTTCTTTTTCGGAACGTCCTGTTCCTTCTGCCGGTCCAGACTGAATTTCTCCTGACTTTCGGCGTTCTTTGCGGGCTTTAGCTGACTGCTATAGTCATAGGCGGGATTATCGCCGTCACCGACTCTGTATATCATAGTACCACCCTGTTACTTTTGATTGATATAGTTAACCAGACCTTCCGCCGCGATAATTTTCTGCATAAACGCGGGGAATGCCTGACCCTGATAGGTCGTTCCTTTGGTCACATCGGTGATCACGCCGGAATCAAAATCCACTTCCACCTCGTCTCCGGCCCCGATCTCTGCCGCAGCCGCAGGGCACTCCACGATAGGCAGTCCGATGTTGATGGCGTTTCTATAAAAGATGCGGGCAAAGGTTTCCGCGATCACACAGCTTACGCCTGCCGCTTTGATAGCGATGGGCGCATGTTCTCTTGAAGAACCGCAGCCGAAATTCTTTGTGGCCACAATGATGTCGCCCTTCTTTACTTTATTTATAAACTCCTTGTCGATATCCTCCATACAATGTGTGGCCAGCTCCGCCGGATCGGAAGAATTTAAGTAACGCGCGGGGATGATCACATCCGTATCCACATTGTCTCCATATTTAAACACTGTTCCTTTTGCAGCTTTCATTACCCGTTTTCCTTTCTCTTTTTCTTTTCTCTCGGTTCCTTTTATTCGGGCTTTCCTGTCGGATGGCAGCTTAGCCCCCATTTGCCGTCTGTTCCGTCATTCATCCGCTTCCCATCAGCAAAACTCAAGGCAGCTGACAGGGGCAGGCAATTTTTCCTGTCACCGCACTGGCTGCCGCCACAGCAGGGCTTGCCAGATATATTTCCGAATTGACATGTCCCATACGGCCCACGAAATTACGGTTGGTGGTGGACACGCAGCGCTCACCTTCCGCAAGTATGCCCATGTAACCGCCAAGACACGGCCCGCATGTAGGCGTGCTGACAATCGCGCCCGCCTCGATAAAGGTCTTTAAAAGCCCCTCTTCCATGGCCTGTAAGTAGATTTTCTGTGTGGCAGGAATCACGATACAGCGCATTCCCTGTGCCACATGTCTGTCTTTCAGCACTTTTGCGGCAATCCGCAGATCATCCAGTCTGCCGTTGGTGCAGGAACCGATCACCACCTGATCGATCCTGATGTCGTCTGTGATCTCATCGATGGTTTTTGTGTTCTCCGGCAGATGGGGGAATGCCACCGTGGGACGCAGGGTACTTAAGTCAATGGTGTACTCCTCGTCATAGACAGCGTCCGCATCCGCCTCGTATATCTTATATTCTCTCGTACCGTGTTCCTTCATATAGGCGACGGCGAGATCATCCACTGGGAAAATACCGTTCTTTCCGCCGGCCTCGATGGCCATATTGGCGATGGTGAACCGGTCGTCCATGGAAAGGTTCGCAATACCGTCTCCTGTAAACTCCATGGATTTATAGAGCGCGCCGTCCACGCCGATCATGCCGATGATGTGCAGGATCACATCCTTGCCGCTGACCCACTCAGAAGGCTTGCCTGTCAGATTGAATCTGATGGCGGAAGGCACCTTAAACCACGCCTTGCCGGTAGCCATTCCCGCAGCCATATCCGTACTGCCAACACCTGTGGAAAACGCGCCAAGCGCGCCGTATGTACAGGTATGGGAATCCGCGCCGATGATCACGTCACCCGCCACGGTCAGCCCCTGCTCCGGAAGAAGGGCGTGTTCAATACCCATCTGCCCCACCTCAAAATAATTGGTAATCTCGTTTTTCTTCGCAAATTCCCGCACACATTTACAGTGTTCCGCGGACTTGATATCCTTATTGGGGACGAAATGATCCGGCACCAGCGCGATCTTGTCCTTGTCAAACACACCGTCCACCTTCATTTTTTCCATTTCATGGATCGCCACCGGGCTGGTAATATCGTTGCCCAGCACCAGATCGAGGTCGGCCTCGATGAGCTGTCCCGCCTCCACCTTATCCAGACCGGCGTGCGCCGCCAGTATTTTCTGTGTCATCGTCATTCCCATAACAGTTTCCTCCTCTTCTCTCTGCGCTTACTGATTAGTTTATCACACTTCCGTCTGTCCGTACAGACACAATCCCTGTGGATGCGCCGCATATTTTTCCATCGGCAGCATCTGGAATCTTTATTCTTTCTTGTAGTATAATTCCGTCAATGATATAATTCAAATATATGTAATTTATAAAATATATAAATTTAAATTATGAATGGAGGCCATGATATGGATGCCCTGGATAATCTTTCCAGATATAAAATTTTTCTTGCCACTGCCGAATGCAAAAGCATTTCCAAAGCCGCCGCGCAGTTATATATTTCGCAGCCTGCGGTAAGCATAACCATCAAAAAATTGGAGGAAAACCTGAATACCACACTCTTTTTCAGAAAGTCGAAAGGGGTGGAGCTGACAGAAAACGGAAGAAATTTATATGAAAACACAAAGAAAGCGTTTCAGATACTCGCAGACACAGAGGAGCGGCTGAAACGCAGTCAGAACACCGGATATCTGCGGATTGCCGCCAGCAATGTGCTGTGCAAGCACTTTCTCATGCCCTATCTCAAGGAATTTACGGGGCGGTATCCCAATACCGACATTTCCATCACCTGTACGTCCTCCTCTGCCGCCTGTTCCATGGTGGAGCAGGGAAACATTGATCTGGCGCTTGTGGCGAAGCCGGAAACTCCCGGTGCGGCGGTCTATCATTCTCTGGGCGTAATCGAATATATCTTTGTCTGCACACCGGCCTATCGGGATAAGTTAAACTGTGACAATGACCGGATCTTTGAACAGGGTAATATCATGCTGCTCGATCAGGACAACGTTTCCCGCAGACATTTAAACAGTTATTACGCCCAAAATAAAATTACCCCCCTGCATATCCTGGAAGTGAACGAGATGGATCTGCTGATTGAGTTCGCGAAGATGGGGATCGGGGTATCCTGCGTCGTAAAGCAGTTTGTGGAACAGGAATTGCAGACAGGTTCCCTGATCGAAATCAAATTGTCCAAACCCATATCCCCACGCGAAATCGGTTTTTTGTATCACTGCATTCAGCCGGTGAACGAAAACATATTAAAATTTATAGAAAAGGACGTAAGGCCGGACTCACAGTCCCTTCCAGAGTAAGTGCACTTTAAACAGGTCCCCGTCGATCTCTATTTCCATCTTTCCGCCCTGTAATTCCACGAAACTTCTGGCAATGGCAAGACCCAGTCCGCTGCCCTCGCTGTTTCTTGCGCTGTCCCCCCTGACAAACCGCTCCGTCAGGCTCTCGGCGGGAATATTCAGCTCATAGCCGGAAATATTTTTCAGCTCGATTCCGACTTCCCCGTCACGCACTTCCACGCTCACATATACTCTTGTGTCGGGCATGGCGTACTTGATGATATTCGTATATAAGTTATCGAAAATACGGCTTGTTTTGTCACCGTCCAGCATCAGGAACACTTTCTGCTCCGGGAAGCGGAATCGGAAGATCAGACCAGCCTCTGTCGCCTTATCCTCATATTCCAGATACATCTGCCTCACCAAATGACAGATATCCACTTTTTCCGTATGGAAAGTTACATCGCCGCTGTTCGCCTTGCTCACCTCAAACAGATCCTCAATCAGCGTCTTAAGCCGCAGGGATTTTCTTTGAAGCACCGACAGATATTCTTTGCGCTGTGTCTCTGTGACACCTTCCTCCCCCAAAAGTTCTGTGTATGTGATAATGGCGGTAAGCGGCGTCTTTAAGTCATGGGACACATTGGTAATCAGCTCGGTGCGCATACGCTGACTCTTTACTTCTTCCTCCACCGCATTGGAAAAACCGCTCTGAATCGCCGCAAGCTCTTCCTGAAAAGCGGAAAACATACCCCAGTCTCCCGTGATTTCCGTCTGCAACTTTCCCTCCGCCACCGAATGGGCCGCCCTGAGCATTTCACCATACTGTCCCTGAACAATCCGGATATACTTTCTCAAAAGCCCATAGACAAACACCGTGTACGGAATCAGTAAAACCACACCGAACAACCAGAAGAAACTGATGACCGCAAGGATCACAAAATTGGCCAGAAACAGTTTAAACAGCGGCACGTTCATATTCTGTTCCAGATCCATATGCAGAAATTTCCGCTTAATATGCGCCCGCTTTTTTCTGATTGTAACCCGCACATAACGGAACGTTCTGTAACAGAGACACCGTTTTCGCACATACCCCCGAAAGCCGAATACATAAGTCTGCGCGTATGCGGTAATCAAAGTAAACCACAGAGTAAATGCCATCGTCAAAAACAAGAGGTTTATTACCCACACAATGGTTTTTGCTCCCACCGCTGCGCTCAGTCCCGGAAATACGCTGCGGAGCATATAGGGCAGGCTGTACTCCCAACTGTCTGACATGGAATACATGACAAGTGTGGCGGCCAGTTCTCCCAGAATGAGAAACGTGGCGAATACCAGCACCGTCAGCACCTCTGTATGCAGCGGCAAAAGATGATACGCATGCAGGCGGTACTTTTTCCAAAACGGCAGAAGCATGGCTGCCATTCCCAGAACAATAAGCAGAAGGCGGAAAATGTCCTGAATGCCGCTGTTCATATAGTTACCCGACGTACTCATAGAGAGAAACAGGCGGGAGGAGGCCTTTAGATTTTCCAACTGTTCCTCTGTCAGCGCATAGCAGACGGTACAATTTTTCGGCATATTCAAAACCGCCAGATCCATCTGCATCACCGCGCCGCCGTCAGGCGATTTATAATAGACGGCATCCTCCCAGTTGACATTTCCAAAGGCGGAGTAAGACAGGCTCTCATACAGGCTTCTCTCCAGATAGCGGCTGCGCATCACGCGCTGTACACTTTCTACAAGGGTATCCGCATCCTTTCCCCGCACCCATACATGCTCCAAAAGCCCGCTTTCATCGAAGTCCATTTTCAGGTAATAGGAATAATCATCATCCAGATAAACGGTTTCCTCCTCCGTTCCAAGATAATGCAGCGCGCGCTCGGTATTGGAAAAGGTTCGCCCGCTCTCCCAGTCCATAATCTCATAGTCGAGCTGCTGTGCAAGCCCGTTCTGCAAAGAAAGATTCCACTGGTAAAGAAGTTCATCCAGATGTTCTCCCGCATAAGAAAGGGGCGTTTCGTATTCCCCGCCAAAATTATAGTACGCGTCAAAATTCTCTGCTTTTTTGACCTCTGCGCTGAGATATATGTCCTCTCCGGACGCCGCCTCTCCGGTTTCGGAAAAGGTTTTCCAGTCACATAACTGCTTATAGAGCACAATATTGGCCTGATAAATTTCATGTAAAAACTCGCTTCCGGAAAGAATATCCGGCTCGTCCGCCGCTGCCCGCTCCTTAAACTCCGGATATTGTGACAGAAACGTCAGGGAGGCGGAAAGAATCAGTACCGCCGCTGCAAAAACCCCCGGCAGCCTCTCCCGTCTGTTTTGATTTTTCGTCTCACTGTTTTTCAATTTTATATCCAACGCCCCACACCACCTTCAGATATTTTGGTTCCCGGGGATTCATTTCGATCTTTTCCCGGATTTTTCTGACATGTACCATGATTGTGTCCGTGTTAATCGCCTGTTCGTTCCAGACCCGCTCGTAAATCTCCTCCGCGGAATAAACCCTGCCGGGACTTTTGATCAGAAGCAGAAGGATTTTAAACTCCGTGGGCGTCAGCTTCACGGGATTGCCGTCCAGATATACTTCGATGGTGTCCTCGTGTACTTCCAGTCCGCCAATCGTATAGACACGTTCCTCATCTTCCGCTTTTTTACCGTCTTTCATTTCCAGAAAGCGGCTGTAACGCCGTAAATGGGAATTGACTCTGGCCAGAAGTTCCATGGTGGTAAACGGTTTCGTCACATAGTCGTCCGCACCCATATTTAACCCCATGATCTTATCTACCTCTTCTGACTTGGCGGAGAGCATAATCACCGGAAACTCGTATCCAAGCTCCCGCACCCGCATCATCATGTTGATCCCGTCCATCCTTGGCATCATCACGTCCACAATCGCCAGATGGATCGTTTCCTTCTCAATCACAGAGAGCCCTTCCACGCCGTCCGCAGCCTGAAAAACGACATATCCCTGATTTTTCAGGTAAATTTCTATGCCCTCTCTGATATCTCTGTCGTCCTCCACGATCAAAATATGGTAGTCCATCATCTGTTCCTCCACTTACTATTTTCCACAGCACGCGCTTTTCCACATCTCCTCTGTCTTAACACTGCTCTATCATAACCGGGAAATCTAAACAGAAACCGCTGCCAGTTCTTAAATATTTCTAAATATTAACCCGCTGTCAAAAGGGAGCAAAAAGGAGAAAGGCACCCCTGACCGGATGACCGGCGGAATGCCTCTGCTTTTTCCTGTTTTCAGCCTTTCGTCTTACATACGCCATTCACCCTGCCGTATGTATACACGGGAACCGCTTAGTTGTTAATCAGCTTGTCCTCGCCGTTCCAGCTATAAAGCTTTCTGATCTCTTCACCAACCACCTCAGCGGGATGCTCGGAAGCTAACTTCCGCATCGCCTTGAAGTGTACCTGACTGCCCGCGGAAGACATGTCAAGCAGGAAGTCCTTCGCGAAAGTACCGTCCTGAATGTCGGAAAGAATCTTCTTCATCGTCTTCTTCGTTTCCTCGGTAATGATCTTCGGACCGGTGATGTAATCGCCGTACTCAGCGGTGTTGGAGATAGAATATCTCATACCCGCGAAACCGGACTGGTAAATCAGGTCTACAATCAGCTTCATTTCATGGATACACTCGAAGTATGCGTTTCTCGGATCATATCCCGCCTCAACGAGCGTCTCAAAACCTGCCTGCATCAGCGCGCATACGCCGCCGCAAAGGACTGCCTGCTCACCGAAGAGGTCTGTCTCGGTCTCGGTGCGGAAAGTGGTCTCCAGAACGCCTGCTCTTGCGCCGCCGATTGCCAGCGCATATGCCAGCGCCTTATCCTGCGCCTTGCCGGTAGCGTCCTGATGTACGGCTACCAGACAGGGAACGCCCTTGCCGGCCTGATACTCGCTTCTTACCGTGTGGCCAGGGCCTTTGGGTGCGATCATGGTTACGTCCACATCCTTGGGCGGTACGATGCATCCGAAGTGAATGTTAAAACCGTGCGCGAACATCAGCATATTTCCTGCTTCCAGATTCGGCTCGATATCTTTCTTGTACATAGCTGCCTGCAGTTCATCATTGATGAGAATCATAATGATATCTGCTTTCTTAGCCGCCTCAGCCGCCGTATATACCTCGAAGCCCTGTGCCTCAGCCTTCGCCCATGACTTAGAACCCTCGTAGAGACCGATGATTACGTGACAGCCGGACTCCTTCGCATTCAGTGCATGTGCATGCCCCTGACTGCCGTAGCCGATCACTGCGATCGTCTTGCCATCCAGAAGAGACAGATTACAGTCTTCCTGATAGAAAATTTTTGCCATTTCTCTTTTCCTCCGTTATGATAGATTGGTTGTTGATATATGTCTTCTATAACTGAAAGGGAAACTCCCTTGAGCTAACTACAAATAGGTGACCTGATCGATACCGCGGCTCAGGCCTGCAATACCGGTACGGGCAACCTCCAGAATCTCATAGCCGTCCAGAACAGCAATGAAAGCGTCGATTTTCTCCTGATCGCCGATCAGCTCGATGGTGATACTGCCGGGAGAGACGTCCACGGGATCCGCACGGTATGCGTTCGCCACAGCAAACACGTCAATACGGTCTCTGGCAGAAGTCACTCTCACTTTAATCAGGGCAAGCTCACGGTATACGCTCTCTCCGGGCTTTAACTCTTTGATATCGCGCACATCCACCAGTTTAGCCACCTGCTTTTCGATCTGCTCCAGAATCTCGTCGTCACCGGAGGTAACAATGGTAATGCGGGTATAGCGGGGATCCGCCGTCGCACCCGCGGTTATGCTGTCAATATTGTAGCCGCGTCTGGAAAAAAGGCCGGCAATACGGCTTAAAACACCCGATGTATTATCTACCAACAACTGAAAAACCTTTTTCTGCATAGTAACATCCTTCCTTCCGGTTCCCTGTCAGCGCATTTTTCCGCATCTGACCTTTCGGCATAAATACTGTCAATAATTGTAGCAACATAAAGGAGAAAAGTCAACCTCTGCCGCAGGAGTATTGCTCCTGCCTGGTTTTAACATATATTTCGTTTTCCTGTTTATGGCTATTTATCCATTTTTCTAAGCAGAACGCTGCACATAACAGCAGCCAGAACCAAAATCAAAAGCAGAGGAAAAAAGCTTTCAAACTGAAAATCACTTTCTGCTAACAGCTTATATCCCCATGCAGCCGGAAATAATTTTCCTGCTGTCTCAAACGCTTTTGGAAGCAGTTCCTTCGGGAACATAATTCCGGAAAGCATGACAGACGGCAAAAAAATAAGAATAGAAAACATAGAAGTTTTTGCCTGATCTTTTACCGCCAGACCTATTATGCTGGCAATACTGAGCGATACCGCAATAAAAACAGCAAGGCCGCCAAAGTACATACCCGGATTTTCCGGTATTCTGGCATGAAAAGCAAACGGCGCGGCAATATATAAAATAATGCTCATAATGAACAAATGAATAAACGCCGAAATGTTTGTTAAAGCAAGACCCAGGATTAATGGTACGCCATTTGCCTTATAGACCTTTTTGATATCGCTGCTATATATTTCAACAAGCGTGGGTGGCAGACCAATCAGCGCGCCCATTGTCACACCAAACACAGTCATTGACTGAATCAGCGTATATTCCGCTTCTGGCATAACCGATGTAAATATACCGCCCATAATTGCAAAGAATAAAAGCGGCACAATATAGCAGGTGATCAGTAACGTTTTGCTCCTTATATCTAATTTCCATTGTAAAGAAACGCCATATAGAAATGCGCCCATGGTTACTCCCCCTTTGCAATTTTTATGAAGTGTTGTTCCAGTGACCCCCGGTCGATCTGAATATCTACTATGGTTTCTCCTTTTTCTTTATACTGCATAAGCAGCACAGGTAAAGCGTCTCCGATATTATCGGATTCATATTGTTCCATTCCGCTTTCGGTTTCAATTGTGATGTTATAATGCTTTCCGATTGTTTTTCCTAACTGCTCTACCGTCCCGATAAAGGCAATCCGGCCGCCGGAAAGAATGGCAATCCGGTCACATAAATTTTCCACTTCTGTCATGTCATGGCTTGCTAATATGATTGTCTTTCCCATTGCTTTTAACTGCCGGATTTGTTCATGTAAAGAGATGCGTCCCTCAACATCAAGTCCTGCTGTCGGTTCATCGAGAAAGAGAATATCCGGATTTCGTGTCAAAGCAAGCGCTAAATGAAGCCGTCTCTTTTGCCCTGTCGATAATTGATAATACTGTTTTTTGGAAAATGCATAAATACCGAGCGCGGCAAGGGTTTCCTGATCAAGCGGCGTCTTATTCCATTTGGCAAACAGCCTGACAGCTTCCAGCGCTTTTATGTGTTCCGGCAAAGAAGCTGACTGTAATTGAATGCCCATGATTCCGTTTACGGCAATGCTTCCGCCGTCGTATTTTCGCAATCCCTCAATACATTCAAGAGACGTGGTTTTTCCTGCACCGTTTACGCCAAGCAGCGCAAAAATTTCTCCTTTCTGCACGCAAAAATCCAAACCATTCAGCACAACGTGCGTTCCATAACTCTTTGTCAGATTGTTTATTTTTATCGCTTCACTCATTCTGTTTCCTCCTGAAACGGGTCGACGCCTGAATGTGAAAAATAGAAGTCCAATGCCTGCCCGATATATCCGTTGGCAATTTCCTGCGTTTCTTTCCATTCCTGGTTTGTATTTAGAAACTGCCCTATCTCAATAAGTTTGGGAAGCATACTCATATCTCCGCCCGTAAAATCTGTTATCATATCCCAATAGGCTTTTGCAAAAGCCTGCCCCTCATCACTGTCTGCGGGAACACCTGTATTTTTAAGTCTGATTGCCTGGTCTTGAAGCTGCATGAAAGTGTTTATAAAAGCCATGCCGCTGTCTTTATCAAAACGGCTGCAAATATGGTCAAGGGTCTGGTCATCAAAATGTTTAATCAGCCAGTAGAAATCGTTTTTCATCTGCAAATTAACAATAATATCCGCATATTTTTTGAAATCAACCGACTTCATTTGAAGGACTTCTTCCCGCAGCGCTTCCAGTTCCCTGAGCGATTCGGACAGGCTTTCTATTTTCCGCCTGACAGCGGCTGCCTGCTCCAGCAGAACATCAGCAATTTCATCTGGTGTGTCAAGGGGAAGCAGCCGGTTTCTTATGTCGTCCAAAGAAAATTCCAAATGTTTGAGGGATAAAATCTGATGAAGTTTTATGATGTCTTTATGTGTATATAACCTGCGCCCTCCATCACTCACGGAAGAGGGGGAAAGTAATCCCTCCCTATCGTAATGTTGTAATGTCCGTACAGTAACGTTCATTTTTTTGGCGACTTCACCGACGGTCATATAGCCTTGTGGTATCGCTTTATGCTTGTTCATATCACACCTCCTGTTTTATAGCATACCTCATTACGTTACGTCATAAGCAAGTACTTTTTCTAAGATTCAAATGTTTTATATTAGAGTGGAAACCAAAGAAAGTATGAAATACAAAAAGGACGCACTCGACTGAACGCGTCCTTTCTTACTTTTTTAGTTGACAGGTAACACAAATGCCTGCGATCAGAGGTATGTCTTCGCAGTACAGGCACCGCTCTGCCGCCACCTACTCCTCTGCCTCCAGGCACTTTTGCAGCGCCAAAGTCCCTGTGCGGGCCATCTCCACGATGCTGATGCCCTTCATCATGCTGATGAACAGCCGCACCCGCTCCGGTGTGTCACAGATCTGGATGATAAACATATTCTGGGACATATCCACGATATCCGCGTGCATAATATCACAGGTTTCCATGATATCTTTCCTGTTGTTTTTATTATACTTGACCTTCATCAGCATCAGCTCACGGCTTACGCTTGACGGCTCGTCAAAGGTCTTCACCTTGATTACGTCGATCTTTTTGTTGAGCTGCTTCTCGATCTGTTCGATGGTGCGCTCATCCCCGGAGCTGACGATGGTCATGCGGGACACGCTCGCATCCTCCGTCTCCCCCACCGCCAGGGAATCAATATTGAAACATCTTCTGGAAAACAGTCCTGCCACCTTGCAGAGTACGCCGGATCTGTTTTCTACCAGTACGGAATAAATTTTCTTCATCTTGCCCTCCATCATATAATGGTTCTCACCCTTTCACCAGATCCATCGGATCAATCAGACACTCCAGAAGCACCGATTCATCCTTCTCCAAAAAGGCCCGGATGGTCTCCTGTGCGCCCTCCATCGTCTCCTGCCGCATAAACTTAAGTCCGAAGGCTGCGGAGAGTTTTTCCAGATCCGGGCTGCCCGATAAGTCAACCACGGAATAGTTATCTTTATAGGTGTAATGCTGGTATTCCCGCACCATACCCAGATAATTGTTTTTCAGGACAATAATTTTGACAGGCACGTCAAACTGCCGCATGGTGGCAAGCTCCATCATGGACATCTGGAAGGAACCGTCGCCGCAGACCGCCACCACCTGACGGCTTCTGTCCGCCAGCTTCGCGCCCATGGCCGCCGGAATGGAATAGCCCATGGTGCCCATGCCGCCTGTGGTGAGAAAACGTCCCTTCTTCACGATATGATAGCCGCAGGACCAGATCTGATTCTGCCCCACATCCGCCACGTAAACCGCATTCTCCTCCATCTCGCGGGAGAGCATGGCGATAAAGGCCGCCGGATCCACATAGGCGGGATTCGGCCTGCGCACCGGCTGCATCGTATCGCGGTAGTTGTTTAACGTCTGTATCCACTCCTCATGCTCGCAGGTAAACTCCTCCGTCTCGATATCCTCAAATATATGTCTCGCGTCGCCCACCAGCGGAATGGCGGGTCCTACGTTCTTGCCGATCTCAGCGGGATCCACGTCGATGTGGACAAGAACTTTGTTTTCCGTAATCAGATCAGGCTGGTTCACTGCTCTGTCGGCCACCCGCGCGCCTACCATGAGGAGAAGATCCGACTCATTCATGGCCCTGTTGGCGAAAGGCTTGCCGTTGTTGCCCACCATACCGTAGTACATGGGATGCTCAGTCGGCATGGCGCCGATTCCCATCATCGTGGAAACCACGGGAATCTGATATTTTTCGGAAAAGGCGCGCAGAGCCTCTTCTGCCTGACTTAAGAGCACACCGCCGCCCGCGCAGATCAGAGGCCGTTTGGACTTTGCCAGCTCCTTAATAACCTTCTTGATCTGGGCCATATTGCCCCGTACTGTCGGCTTGTAAGTCCGCATATTGACCTCGTCGGGGTATTTGAACTTCCCGACAGGCGCATTCTGGATATCTATGGGAATGTCGATCAGCACAGGTCCCTTGCGGCCTGTGGACGCCAGATGAAAGGCTTCTTTAAAGATCTGCGGAATATCCGCCGCGTCTTTCACAAGATAGCTGTATTTGACAAAGGATTCCACCGCGCCGGTGATATCCGCCTCCTGAAATACATCCGATCCAAGCAGTTCGCTGTTTACCTGTCCCGTAATGCATACGAGCGGAATGCTGTCCGCAAAAGCGGTCGCTACTCCCGTAATCAGATTGGTTGCGCCGGGGCCGGAAGTCACGGCACACACGCCCACTTTTCCGGACACTCTGGCGAGGCCGCTGGCTGCATGAGCCGCATTCTGCTCCGTGCGGATCAGAATGGTCTGGATATCGGACTCCAATATGCTGTTGTAAAAGGGACATATGGCCACGCCCGGATACCCGAACACATACGAAACGCCTTCCGCTTCGAGACATTTTACGATTGCATCTGCACCTATCATATACCTTATCCTCTCTTCTATCGTCTGTTCGTGACTGTTTTCGTTATCTGTACCGGCTCGTTATATCCGGCTGTTCAATCCAACCCCAGCAGTTTCTGCGTCAGTTTCACCGCGTCGGCCGCGTCCTTGGAATAGCCGTCCGCACCGATCTCCTGTGCATACTCCTCGGTGATGACCGCACCGCCGATGATGATTTTCGCTTGAATCTCCCGTTCCTTCGCGTAATCGACCACATGGCGCATCTGCTGCATGGTGGTGGTCATAAGCGCCGAGAGCGCGATGATCTGCGCGTTATGCTCTCTGGCCGCCTCTATGATTCTTTCCTTTGGCACATCCTTGCCCAGATCAATCACATGGAAACCGTAATTTTTCAGCATCAGGGCCACCAGATTTTTCCCGATGTCATGGATATCGCCCTCCACCGTAGCGATCACCACGACAGGCATGTCCTCCCCGGCACTCGCCTGCAGGAGAACAGGTTCCATGTATTCGATCGACGCCTTCATCGCCTCCGCGCTGGCAATTAACTGGGGCAAAAAATACTTGCCCTTGTCAAACAGCTCGCCTACCTCGTTGATGGCGGGCAGAAGTACCTCGTCCAGAAGCGCCTTTGCCTCAAAACCCTGCTCCATCGCCTTTTTCGTGTCCTCCACGATGATGTCCCGCTTTCCCTTCAGTACATCGGCGCGGAGTCTGTCTTCCGGTGATGCACTGTTTTCTTCCTGCGCAGACTTGTTCAGACGGATTCCCGTCTCCTTGGGCGCGGTCTCACCGGCCGCCTCCTTCTTTTCCCGGAGGGCGTCCATCAGCCTGATATAGCGGGTGTCCGCCTCCTCCTTGTTCAGAAGCAGGTCCGATGCAAACGCACAGCTCATCAAAAGCTCCTGAGACGGGTTGGCAATCGCCATGGTAAGTCCCTCGCGGATCGCCATGGTGAGAAAGGCGGTGTTTACAAACCCTCTCTCCGGCAGGCCGAAGGAAATATTGGACAGGCCGCAAATCGTGGCAAGTCCTCTCTCCTTGCAGTAGCGGATCGTCTCAAGCGTCTCTATGGCCGCGTTTTTATTTGCGCCCACGGTAGCCACCAGACCGTCCACCACAATATCCTCTTTTGTCAGGCCAAGTGCAAGCGCCTTCTCCTGTATATGTTCTATAATCGCAATCTTCTCCGCCAGATCTTTCGGAAGTCCCGCATCCGACAAAGGCAGAAGAATAAACATAGCGCCGTATTTTTTCGCTATAGCAAGCAAAGCGTCCTGCTTCGCCTGTTCGCCGGAAATGGAATTGATCAGCGCACGGCCCGGATATCTGCGAAGCGCCGCCTCCAGCACGTCCACATGGCTGGAATCGATGGACAGGGGCAGGTTTGTGACACCGCTCACCGTCTCCATGGCCTTTAACATCATGGCCTTCTCGTCGATGCCGCTCATCCCCATGTTCACATCCAGAATGCTTGCGCCGCAGGCTTCCTGTGCCTCCGCAAAATCGGCCACCAGCTCCATGGAACCTTCCCGAATCGCCGCCTGCAGCTTCTTTTTCCCGGTGGGGTTTATGCGTTCGCCCACCACGATGAAGGGATCCTCCAAACCGAATGCCACCGTCTGCCGCTCGCTCGTCAAAAACCGTTCTTCCGGCTTTTCGCGGTGTATGACGGCCATATCCCGCACCGCCTCTTTCGCTGCAAGAATATGCGCCGGTGTGGTACCACAGCAGCCGCCGATCACGGACGCGCCGGCCAAAATCAGATCGCGCATATGACGGCCGAACGTCTCTGCCCCCATATCGTAAACCGTATTGCCATCCCCATCCAGAGAGGGCAGTCCGGCGTTTGGCTTGGCGATAATGGGAATACTGGTAACCTCCGCCATACGGCGCACCGTGTCCAACATCTTGTCCGGCCCCGTGGAACAGTTTGTGCCTACCGCCGCCACACCCAGACTCTCCAGCACAATCGCCGCGGTAGCCGCATCGGTGCCAAAAAGCGTCCTGCCGTCCGACTCAAAGGTAAGCGTCGCCATCACAGCCAGATCACAGACCTCCTTCGCCGCAATCACGGCAGCCCTCGTCTCCTGCAGGCTCATCATTGTCTCTATCACCAAAAGATCCACACCCGCCTCAACAAGATAGCGGATCTGTTCTTTATATACGTCAACCAGTTCCTCGAAATCCAGTCGCCCCATGGGAGCAAGCTGTTCGCCCGTCATGGTCAGGTCGCCCGCAATACAGGCTTTCCCGCCGACCGCCTCCTTGGAGATCCCGACCAGATCGCGGTTGATCTGCTCAATCTGCCCTTCCATGCCGTACTCTTTCAGCTTGATCCGGTTGGACGTAAAAGTAGGCGCATAGACAATATCGCTGCCCGCTGCTACGAAATCCCTCTGCAGGCCGATCATGATGTCCCTGTGTTCCAAAATCCACTGTTCCGGGCAGACACCCGCAGGCATACCCTGTTTTTGCAGATTAGAGCCGGTGGCCCCGTCCAGAAACAGGGGCGTATTTTTTATTAAATTTTGAAATTCCTGTGTCTTCATCTATTCTCCGTCCGTTTCTGCAGGTTCTTCATAGAAGACGGTATCGTCCGTGTCAAAATCATCCTCCGACACGTCCCCTTCGTCTTCTTCGCTCTGCCCATCCTCTGACTCCCCGGATGCTTCCGACTCACCGTCCTCATCCTTCCGGTTCAGATAGCCGCCGCCAAGGAGCGGACTTTCCTCCGTGTAAGTGACGCCCTCCCCTTCGGGAATCTCCCCGTGCAGAATCGTAATAATATACTGGATGCGTATATTGGTTCTGTCATAGTATTCCAGCGCCGCCTGCTCGGAACCCTCGTCGTAAGTTTCCCCCTCGTAAGCCGCATGGAAAAGGGCCACCGCCTCCTTCATATTTTCGTCCGCCTCATCGGCAAGGCTTTCCACCGCCGAAAACTGTTCCGGCACCGTAAGCTCCGCCATCCACTGGATATCCTCCGCAAAAGCATCCAGATACCCCAAAAGCTCGATTACCGCCGTATCAGATTCGCGGTCAATCGCATTCATCTTATCATTGTACTCGGCCGCACGTTCAAAAAAAGTGTTCATATCCTCCTGATAAGCTGTCAGCTCCTCATCCTCCCCGCAGGCCGTGAGCAGAAAAGCCGACAGCAGGGTGACAAGTATCATCTTGTATTTTGTCAAAGCAGTTGTCCTCCGAATGTATAAAAAATCCTGATACCCCTATCTAAACATAGTACTGATTTCCGCCTCTTTCGTCAACCTTTTCTTTATTAAATGGAAATTGTTGCAATTCAAACCGAATCATTTATCATGCACAGAAAATCCGGCGTGAATGTGAATGGCAGCAAAAAGAAGCGGCCGACCCTCCGGCCTGCCGCTCCTTTTTGCTGCATTCTGTTTTGTCTGTCAAAGAGCGATGTCGCAGTCTGGCTCCACCTTCCGGCACGCCTTCAAAACCTGCTTCATAACGCTCTTTTCGTCCGCGCCCTCAGCGAACTCCACCTTCATTTTCTGGGTCATAAAACTCACGACAGCCTCCGCCACGCCCTCCGTCTTTTTAGCGGCTTCCTGCATTTTCTCCGCACAGTTTGCACAGTCAACCTCAATCTTGTAAGTTTTTGTCATTTCCCTCTTTCTCCTTTCACGCTGTTTTTCATTCAGGCAATTGCGAAACTCATCAAATCGTGGCTTTTTGTGCAAATTCAACAACCTTTAAGAGAGTTTCGCAATTGCCTGAGTTTTCCATATATATAATTACAGAAAGATTTTTAAGCTCTGCTCCCTTCCATAATATGTTCCATACCCATATTGAGAATGGAACGGACATGCTCATCATCCAGAGAATAAAAAATCGACTTGCCTTCTCTCCGGCTCTTTACCAGCTTGGAGGTTTTTAAAATCCGGAGCTGATGACTGACAGAGGACTGGCTCATCTGCAAAAGTCCCGCGATATCGTTTACGCACCGCTCCGTATCAAGCATGGCATACAAAATTCTGATCCGTGTGGGGTCACCGAATATTTTAAAAAGCTCTGCCAGTTCAAAAATCGCTTCCTCCTTATATGCTCCCTCCACAAGCGCCCTCCTTTCTGGTTGTTCTATATATGTTTATTTGTTCATATTTTAATATGACATCCTATGTTTTGTCAAGTTATTATTTCAACCGGACAGTCCCGGTGCCGACGCACAACGAAAAAAAGGGGAGACCCCGAAAGATCTCCCCCAATACAACTTATTTTCTGAACCGGCTTACAGTTTAAAGAAAGATACATCCTCTTCCAGAATCTGTGCCATCGACTTCAATTCGCCGGCCGCCTCTGCAAGCAGATTGATGGTCGCGTTTAATTCCTGCATGGAAGCGGTAGTCTCCTGCGTGGAAGCCGCATTCTCCTCAGATACTGCGGACAGATTCTGAATCACGTCCACAACCTTTCCTCTCTCTCTGTTGCAGTCGTCTGCCTGTACGCTGATTACGTTGGATTCTTTTCTGGAATCCTCGATACCGTCGCTCACGATGCCGAATTTCTCCTTGGTCTGCACCAGCTTCTGCTGCTGTTCCACGATAATCTCATTCACTTCATTCATAATCTGAACGGACGCTTCGGAGTCAACGGTCAACTGGTGAATGATATCCTCAATGGTCTTCGTCGATTGTGCGGAATCCTCAGACAGCTTGGAAATCTGGGTCGCCACCACGGCGAATCCGCGTCCCGCTTCTCCGGCTCTGGCTGCCTCTATGCTTGCATTCAGGGCAAGCAGGCTTGTCTCACTGGCGATAGAGGCGATAAGATTAACGGCATCCTGAATCCTCGTAACAGACTCATTGGTTGTATGTACGGAAACCTCAATCTTCTTGATGGCATCCGTCGTTTTGTCATTGGACTCGCTCAACTCATTGATAATTCTGGATGCCTCCACATCTGACGAATGCATCTGCTCCGAAAGACTGTCAAGCTCTTTTACGCTGTCCGCAATCTTTTCGATAATAGCGCCCATATTGGCGATCTGTCCGGTAGCGGACTCGATATCCTCCGCCATCGATACGGCGCCTTTGGAAATATCCTCCACCGCGCTGCTGATCTCGTCAGCCGTGGTCGAAGTCTGGGACGCCATGGTCTCAAGATTATCACCCTGTTTCATCAGCGTATCGGTATTTTTCTTAATGCTGCCGATGATATTCTGCAATTCTTCCAACAGTCTCTGAACCGCATGACCCATAACGCCGATCTCGTCGGTTCTCTTTAAGATTCTCTCGTTTACGGTCAGATTCAGATCCCCCTCCGCCAGAGAGGAAAGAAGCGTCTCTGTCTGGACAATGACTCTTGCGATTGCGCTCGCAATTTTTATACATACTAACAGGGCTATGACAAGAATAAAAGCAGCTATTCCCAGAATCATCAGAGAACTCCGGTTTATTCTGGCATTCGCCTCTGTGGCTGGCTGACCCGCAAACACCATACCCACACATTTGCCGTTTGCGTCAATCGCCGGCATATAAAAAGCGTAGTAGCTTTCCCCGTTAATGGTAACGCTATCCGTCTCGTAATTTCTGCCCTCGTTGATAACAGTCTGAATTACGGCATCCGAGGCCTTCGTGCCAAGAATGCGCTCACCCGTATCCTTATCGCGCAAAGAAGTGGCGCGTCTTGTATCCCCGTAGAAAAGCGTTACATCCGCGGGACTCCCTTCCACAAAACTGTCGATGATATTCACATTTTCAGATACATTATAATCACCCTTATAAAGCGTCTCTCCCTCCATCCGGTATTCTCCCGGATCAAACGCCTCGTAAGCAGCATAAACACTGCGGCAGAGATTTTCCAATCCTTCCATTGTTGCGTCGTGCACCATGTTTCTCATAGTACCGATTGCATACACGGTAACGAATGCAACCATAACCACCAGCGGAATCACACACAGCATCATGAGCTGCGCCATTACGCTCAGTTTCTTTTGTTTTTTCATTCTTACCTTCTCCTTGCATCTTATAATATTACACGTTTTTACCCCCCCCACGACTTTAAGGCGTTATAATATTATCACAAAATCGCAAGGCGAGTAGCTGCCCGATAAAAAGGACACGCCAAACAGTGTATTTTATTCTAGCATATTTACTTACATTTTAAAAGCTAAATATTGCAAAAGTATGTTTTTTTACGCAAAAGGTACGAATTTTTACACGAAACCAATCATTTGCGTCGATTGCAAGACGAGGTTCCCGTTTTGTAATCGACTTTCACATTTTGAAAGCGGGCTTCAATCATTTTTCAGCATCTGTTACGGGCGCACCTGACCGTTCCCTGTCACCTGATATTTATAGGAAGTCAGCTCCTTAAGTCCCATGGGGCCTCTGGCGTGGAGCTTCTGTGTGCTGATGCCGATTTCCGCTCCGAAACCAAATTCAAAGCCGTCCGTGAAACGGGTGGAAGCATTTACATACACGCAGGCCGCATCCACCTCCCGCAAAAACTTTTGCGCATGGGCTTTATCCTCTGTCACAATGGCGTCGGAATGTCCCGTATTGTATTGATTGATGTGGGCCACCGCTTCCTCCAGCGAGGCTACCGTCTTTACGGAAAGAATCAGGTCCAGATACTCGGTCCCGTAATCCGCTTCCGTGACCGCCTCCGCCTCCGGTATATGCGCCTGCACCGTCTCGTCTCCCCTGATCTCCACCTGTTTTTCCAGAAGAGCCTTTCCCAGAGCAGGCAGAATCTCTCCCGCAATCTTTTCATGTACCAGCAAAGATTCACAGGCATTGCACACGCCGATGCGCTGGGTTTTCGCATTGATGACGATGGGAACCGCCTTCGCAGGATCGGCTGTCTCGTCGATATAGATATGACAGTTTCCCGTTCCCGTCTCGATAACCGGTATCGTACTGTTTTCCACAACCGAGCGGATCAGTCCGGCACCGCCTCTGGGAATCAGTACATCCACGTATTCTTTCAGTTTCATAAAAGCCGTGGTCACTGCTCTGTCATTGTTTTCTATCAACTGTACGGCATTTTTGTCAATGCCTTCCTGTTCAAGCGCCTCACGGATCGTCTCCGTAATGGCCTGATTGGAAAAAGAGGCATCCCTGCCGCCCTTTAAGATCACGGCGTTTCCCGTCTTAAAGCAGAGGCCGAAAGCGTCCGCCGTCACATTTGGTCTGGCCTCGTAAATAATGCCGGTTACCCCCATGGGAACCCGCACCTTTTCTATGTGAAGGCCGTTGGGACGGTCAAAGGACTCCATCACCTCTCCCACCGGATCAGGCAGGGCTGCAATCTGCATAAGTCCCTCCGCCATCGCCTCTATCCTTGCAGGCGTCAGCCGCAGACGGTCGAGAAGCCCCTCCGCCATGCCGTTTTCCTTTGCGCGCGCATAGTCTTTATCATTTGCCGAAAGGATTCTTTCGCTCCCTTGCACGAGCGCACCCGCCGCCTGCTTTAGCGCATGGTTTTTCTGTGCGGCGTCCAGTCCCTGCAAAACCGTTTTTGCAATTTGCGCCTTTGCGCCAAGCTTCGTTAAATATTCGTCAATTTCTGTCGTGTCGATACTTTCCATCATATGTTTTCCTTTCCACCGAAACGATTCGGATATATTGATAAGACAGCCGTCAATCATTATCAGGCAGCAGCTTCATACCGCCGGCATCCGCATTTGTCACTGCAGAATCTCCTTCTCTGTGACCACACACATCGGACAGATATCATGCGCCTCACAGGGAATTTCCTCAAAAATCTGACAGCTAAACGAAAGCGCGGCGGTGGTAAACTTCATCCGCGGATGAGCCACTGCATCCGTCCCGCCTTCCTTCTCTGTAAATCTGCTTAAAAATCTGTCATAAAATCCGCCGCCATAGCCGATCCGGTGTCTCGCCCTGTCAAAGGCCGCGCCGGGCAGACAAACCAAAACTGACGACGCACCAAATGCACTCTTTTCTGCCGCCTTGCCTTTCAAGGGCTTCTCCGTCCGGAATTTTTCAAATTGACCAAACCGGTCACCAATCCACGAATCAATCAACTCCCCACCGGAAGGCTCTAAAATCCCACGATAGCCTTCCGTCAGATCCGCAAAAGAACAGATACGGAAAAAATCCATTTCTTTCCCCAAAACCTTCGGTGCAAACACCGCCTTATCGTCCGCAAAAGCCTGTTCCATCAGTGGAAAAGTATCCACCTCACTGCGAAAGCTGACGTATGTGAGAAGCGCGTCCGCATCCAGATAACAGGGCAGACTTGTCACTTTTTTCACAATCCGCTTACTGTAGTCTCTTCTCTGCTCTGCCGTCAGGCTGTCCCGCTCCGCCAAAGCGGCCAGACGGATGCGCTTCTTTTTGATATCTTTTCTCTCCGCATTCTCATTCATGCTTTTTCTTCTCACCCAGATTCGTGATACTGCCGTCCTTCTCCACAATGGAGATATTGTCAAGCTGTCCTCTGAGATTCGCCCGCACATTCGCCACATAAGCCTGCCGCAGCGCCGCCTGCTCCTCCTTCTCTTCGGGCGTCAGCCCCTCGCTTTGGGATTTGTGATATAGTTCGTTGATTCGTGCTGTCATCTGTTCTACGTTCATTGCCGTATTCTCCTGCCGCATAAATTCTGTTTCAGGTTTTTTGTTTCTCACCTGTTGACAGACGCCGCCATCCTGTGATAAGTGTGCCGCACACCTCTGATTGCCACTGAATAAGCCATGATGTTTTCCGGCAGCGCGATCCCCGGATAACCGGTGTCCCCGATGTGATGGATATCAGTTCCCGCCATTTTACACATCAGCGCGATCCGTCTGATCGTGTCTGCATCCGCTCCTTCCTGCGAAGTGCCAATGGCTGTGATCGTGAGCACACCCTTTTCATGGGCATAGGCGATCAGCTCCCGCACATACTCCATGGTAATTCCCGGTACGGTGCCCGGCGCGGGAAGAAGAATGATATCCGCTCCCGCATCAATAAACTCGTCCACATCTTCCTTTGTAATGATGTGCTCGCCGCCTTCCCCCGGTACACCGGAGGCATGCATCTTTCCAGCCGCCAGTATCAGTTTATCCTTAAGCCGTGCCGTTATGGCTCTCAGAGAATCGGTAATTGCCCGGTTGCTCACGCCATTGCCGGGATTTCCTGTCAGGAGCACCATGTCCACGCCCATTTCCGATGCACGGACTGCATTTTCGACCGTGGCCATACGCCCCGCCGACATAGCCCAGAGCGTATCGTCATGTTCCCGCGCCGCCTGCTCTTCCACCGGTTCCAGATTAATGCCGATCATCCTGCCTGTAAGGCGTTTCAATTCCCGCACGGTTTCGACCGGTTCCACTTTCGGCAGACCGTTTATCACCGGCTGATTCACGTCAAACATATTGAGTAGTAGCAGATCCGCCCCGACGGAAGCCGCCAGTTCCGCATTTGTTACATCCGTAAGTATGGGCATGGTAATGCCGATACACTCACAGGCCAGTACACGTCCTTCACTTCCTGCAATGGCGCTCAGATAATCCGCTTTCGTAAAATTCCTCAAGTCAGAAGCTGTGCAGTCCAACATTCTCTTTGCCATATTGATTCCTCCGGATTCATTTTATGTACTCCCGAAGTCTCTTTGTGCCTGATTTTGTGAGATAATTTGAGATTCCGGGAGTACATTTTTCAGTGCGCATGCATCTGCTGCACATAGAGCGGCAGATCAAACTGTTCGTCCTTATGCGCCAAAAACAAGGTGCCGATATTCTGCCCGCTTAAAATTCGATGGATCACTTTGATATCTTTGCTGTTGGCGATCACCATATCGACGCCTGTGCTGCTGGCGATTTTAGCGGCCTGCAGCTTGGTGGTCATGCCGCCGGTGCCCACGCTGCTCCCGGTGGACGCTTTGCCCATGTTCATCAGCTCCTCCGTCAGCTCCTCCACCACCTCGATATATTTGACGTCGGGATTGGTGCGCGGATCATCGGTGTAAAGGCCGTCGATGTCCGACAACAGAAGAAGCGCGTCGGCCTCCACCAGCGAAGCAACGATAGCCGAAAGGGTATCGTTGTCGCCGATTTCGATCTCGTAAGTGGCTATGGTATCGTTCTCGTTCACAATCGGAATCACGCCAAGCTTAAACAATTCCGCAAAGGTATTTCTGGCGTTGTAGCGGTTCAGATTATCCACAATCGTATTTTTCGTCATCAGGATCTGCGCCGCCACCTGATTATACTCCGCAAATATTTTCTGATAAATCATCATCAGCCGGGCCTGACCGACCGCTGCGCACGCCTGCTTCACGGCGATGGGGTTGTCCTCCTCCCGGTTCGGCAGAAGCGCCTTTTCTCCCACGGCAATCGCGCCGGAGGTGACAAGCACCACGTCCTTCCCCATGTTTCTTAAGTTACACAACTCCCGCACAAGCACGTCCAGCTTCGTGTAATCCAGATCTCCCGTCTCTTTGTGCTGTAAGGAAGAGGAACCGATCTTTATCACAATTCGTTTTTTGTCCGCCATCAAGGCTTTTCTGTCTATCATTTTAAGTTATCCTCATTTCCGATTGTATCTATGCAGTGTCAGCTCGCCCTATGCATCCTTCGACATATGTGCTTCGTATGCGCCTGCCGCAGTGCCAGCTCGAAAAACCTTCGGTTTTCCTCGCTGCGGGCATTCGCCCTATATATCTGCAATCTGAAGAAATTGTCAGCAGGCTGCCATTTTTTCATCTTGCATCTGCGCACTGCCGCAGTGCCAGCTCGAAAAACCTCTGGTTTTCCTCGCTGTCGGGCATTCGCCCTATATATCTGCTATCTGAAAAAATTGTCAGCAGGCTGCCATTTTTTCATCTTGCATCTATGCACTGCTCTATGCTTTCGTCATCTTACCACATTCCCGTATGCGGATGCAACCTTCTCCGCAATCAGAATGCCGTCCATCGCCGCCGACGTGATGCCTCCCGCGTAACCGGCGCCTTCGCCGCAGGGGTAAAGCCCCCTGAACGCGGACTGTCCCGACTCGTCCCGCAAAATTCTTACAGGAGAGGACGTCCTGCTCTCCACACCTGACAGATACGCGTCCCCGTCGGCAAAGCCGGACATTCTTTGACCTATATAGTCAATCCCTTCTGTCAGCGCATCGTTCAAAAAATCAGGTAAAATTTCGTGCACAGGGGCAAAAGCCCATGCCCCCTTGATGGCAGGCGCAAAATCCGGATACCGGAAGCGCAGCCCGCCGTGAAGGTTAATCTCCTGCACTTCTTCCAGCGCACCGTCATCCGGTTTCCCCATCCGTAAAAACCCGCTTTTCCCCGCGCAATGCCCCGCATTTTCAACGCTTCCCCCGAGAAACCGCCTGTCCCGGACTGCCGCGCAAAAATCCCCGTATCGCTCCACCGGCACCGCGCCACGGCCGATTTTGTATGCACGTTCTTCCAGATGCCGCTGGAATGCGATACCGGCAAGCGGACCGGTCCCGCCGTAAGGCGCATAGTCTGCGGGCGATACGGTGACGATCATTGCACTGTTGCTGTTTGCGCCGTCCCGTCTGCTGTAACTCATGCCGTTGACTGCCGTTTTCTCCGGCTCGGACGAAGCGTTGACCACATAACCGCCCGGACACATGCAGAAAGAATAGACGCCTCTGCCGGAGGCAGTCTGCGCAGTCACTTTATAGGACGCCGCAGGAAGCAGAAGGCCGCAGTCCCCATATTGCAGTCTGTCAATCATTTCCCTTGGATGCTCCATGCGAAGGCCCACCGCAAAGGATTTGGCCTCCATGGGGACATGCAGCTCATGCAGCATCTGAAAAGTGTCCCTCGCACTGTGGCCTATAGCCAGAACGACCGCGCCGCCTCTTTGCTCTTCCCCGTTTACCGCCACGCCTGTGACCCGGTTTTTCTCCGTGAGAAGGGCCGTCACCCTGGCATCGAACCGTACCTCGCCGCCCCATTCTATGATTTGCCTGCGCAGATTTTCTATTACATGCATCAGAATGTCCGTACCGATATGGGGTTTTGCCTCATACATGATCTCCTCCGGCGCACCGGCCTTCACGAAAATGCGAAGCGCCTCCCGCATTCTGCCCTTCGGATCCTTGATCGTGGTAGTCAGTTTCCCATCGGAGAACGTGCCTGCGCCGCCCTCCCCAAACTGCACGTTGGAAGCGGGATCTAACACCCCTTCCCGCCAGAACCGTTCCACGTCCTCACGCCGCCTGTGGACCTCTTTTCCCCGCTCCAGCAAAAGAGGCCGGTACCCCGCCTTCGCCAGCATATACCCGCAGAAAAGGCCGGCAGGTCCCGTCCCGACGATCAACGGCCGGTCACAAGGCGACGCCTTCCCCACGACCTGTTTCCCAGCCTCTGCCGCTTCGGCTGTATTTCCCGCTTCACAAGCCGCATCTGCAGCCGCCGGAAAGCGATACGGCTTCTCTTCCACAAGCTGCATCTGCCCGCTTTTTCCCCGTAGCTTTCGAAAGACAGACTGCTCGTCGGCTACCTTCACATCCACCGTATAAACCGCGTATATTTCCGGCTTTTTTCTGGCGTCAATAGATCTTCTCACGATGGTAAGCGCCTGTATGGCGGAAGGCTCTGCCCGCAGAAGTTTCGCCGCCTTTTTGAGAAGCGCCGACCGCTCGTCCCTGCAGTCCGCAGCCAGTTTCACCTGTTGTATTCGAATCATAGCTTATATACTCCCGTCCCGATTTTTCACGCTCTTTGTTTTGGCGCTGCGGTTTTCCCGCTTTCCCGGTTCTGCATCCTGACTGATGCGAAGGCTTTATCACCGGCCGCCGCCCTTCCCGCCACAGCGCCGCTGCTCCACGCCCACTGTAAGTTATAACCGCCGCACAGTCCGTCGATATCCAGAATTTCTCCTGCGAAGAAAAGTCCGGTCTGTTTCTTCGACATCAGATGTTCCGTCACTTCGCCGCAGTCCACGCCGCCCGCGCACACCTGCGCCCTGTCAAAGCCGTTCGTTCCCGTAACCACCGTCTCCAGACCGAGATACAGCGCCTGTAACCGGTGAAAGGCTTCCGCAGAGACATCCTTTGCCCGCTGTGTCTCACGAATGCCCGACAGTTTGAGAAGCAGACGGCTTATTTTTTTGTTGACTATTCCGGTCAGAAACAATTCCATCTCATCCTCACCATGGCCGGAAAGTCTTTCGGAAAAGAAGGAGGCGCAGGACGTCTCGTCAAAATCCGGAAGAAAGGACACACACACCATGACAGGCTTTTTCTCAAGGAGCGCATAAGCCGCCGTCCGGCAAAGCTGAAACGCCGGTATGCCGGAAAGTCCGTAATCCGTAAGCTGCAATTCCCCCCGCTCCCGACAGACAGTCCGTCCCGCTATCCGGAGCGTAAGCGCCGCGTCGCACCGCACACCCGCCACCTTCTTATAAAATGATTCTTTACAGCACAACGCCGCAAGGGCCGGAACGGGCCTGACAATACGGTGCCCGAATCGCTTCGCCAGCCGGAAACCGTCTCCGTCGGAGCCGGTATTCGGCGCTGCCTTGCCGCCGCAGCAAAGGACAGCCGCATCATAGATGCCTTCCGTCCCATGGCATTGGATGAAAAATTTTTTCCTGTCCTGATCGAAGGAGATCGCCTGCACCGCCTCCCCCGTATGTACCGTCACACGCCGTCTGTCAAGCTCATAGCGCAGCAGATCGAGCACTGTGGAAGCCTGATCGGTGGCCGGATAGAGATATCCGTCCCGCTCTCTGATCCGCATACCGAGGGATGAAAAAAACGCCTTCGTCTGCGCCACGCCAAACGCGGAAAGCGCGTTTCCGAGTAAAACCGTCCCGCTCCCGTGATAAAATTCTGCGCCCATCGCCTCATTGGAAAAATTACATCTGCCGTTTCCCGTAGATAAAATCTTTTTTCCCACTCTGTCGTTTTTTTCATATATGGTCACCGCCGCGCCTGCACCGGCCGCCTGAATCGCCGCCATCATGCCGGCCGCGCCGCCGCCTATCACCGCAACCTGTCTGCTCATAACTTTGTTCCCTTTCAAGTCCATGCGGAGAATGCCGCTTTTCATACTTTGTTAACTGGAGTACGATTCCAGAAACAGATACAGCTCCTCCTCACTTGCCACAAACTTACCCGCCATGATTTCCCTTTGCAGGATATCCGGCAGCCGCTCCAGCAAAATATCCGTGTTCATGTAAAGCGTGCTCCTGTCTTCCTCATACACCACAATAAAATGATCCGCCACCATCAGATAAAACCCCTGCGGCGCTTTCTCTTTATAATACTTACAGACCGCTACCCGGTCTTTGGAAAAGGCCGTCAGCTCAATCGTTTCAAACCCCAGTTCCAGCTCTGTCAGCGGCGGATTGTCCTCGTAGGCAGATAACGCCTGCAAAAGCTCCTCCCTGTTCAGGCCGATGTACATGACAGGAATGGTCTCCTCGCTCTCTGTGACGGTCCCCTTTGTCAAATCCACCATTTCCAGCAGATACCGCGTGTCCGCCGTCACCACAGGCTCCTGCGCAGCAGCAGCCTCAATGACCTGATCCTCCACCGGCGTATCAATAACCTGATCCGTCTGTGCCTGACCGGTCTGCCCGCCCTGCAAAAGCGGCGCCGCCTGCGAAACCGCGTTTGTGAGCCGGGATATGGAATCCTGAAATCCGTCCGCTTTCTCCGTGCCGTCCCGTTCTATGCCATGGCGGTACCGGTGGGGATAGAAAAACTCCTCCGCCTTTAGCGCGCCCCAGCCGCCAAGACCTAACATGATCACAGACAATGTCATAAAAAGACTGATACGTTTTACAAGTTTCATTCCGTTTTAAACCTCTCTTGTCGGATTTCCTGTAATCAGTATCAGCCAATTCTTATTTTTTATACAACAATCTCATAAAACGCCTATTGTTCTGCCAAGCATAATGAATAAGAAACCAAACGGCATTTCCTGCAGTTCTCCCTCACCGATCACCCTGAGAATCACAAGGAAAAAGATATGGAAAAACACACCAACAGGCAGGCAGACTATCATACACACCGCCGCCCCCGCAAAGCCGGAAAGCAGCATGTTTAACAGATATACCACCAGCCCGGAAACCGCCGCGGCTGCAAGCGGAAATAAAATGCCGCCAAACCAGTCCGGCTGGTATTTTACGCGCCGGTTCAGGAATACAAAGGCCAGAACCATATAGACGCCAAAAAACAGAATCAACGCGCAGAGCAGTCCTTCCACGCCCATGTGCCCGCGCTGCGTCATAAAATAGGCGGCAGCCAGATGCACCGCAAAAGAAGCGGCGGCAGCCAGAAAAAGTTCCCGTAACATACGCATTTTATAAAGAATCTGTCCGAACAGAAAGCAGAAAGTAAACAAAACAGCCACAACGGCGCCCTTTGCAATCCAACCGGCCAAAACCGCAGACTGCGCCGTCACTCTCCCGTAACAGCAGACGGAAAGAGGTTTTCCGAGGACTGCCAGATAGATCGCCGCCGGAAAGGACACCATGGACGCGTTTCGTATCGCCCGCCCCATCCGTTCCCGCATATTGCGGTATTCTTCTCTCTCGTAAGCGTTTGCAATTTTTCCGGTCATGCCGTGTACAAACAGACAGCAAACCGCCGCGCAGATCCCTAAAAGCGGCACGAATTTTCCGTAATAGCACCCCCATCCGGCCGTGCGCGCGGTCCCGTTCTCCGTCACATTCATGCAGTAATTCAGATAACGCTGGTCCGCGATCATAAACAGATTAGACAGCACGGCGACAGCCGCAAGCGGCACCATATTGACCACTATCATCCGCTGGATCTCAAAGCGGCTCTCGGCCCGTCTGCTGTTATCCTGTCCCAGCCTTCCTTTAAAGGCCCCCGCATAGATCACATACACCAGAAGCAGATGAAGCAGGGCTATTACCTGAGAGATAAATACGCCAAGCATCGCGCCGAGCGCCCCGTAAGCATAACTGTGCGCCTCCACCTGTCTCAGAGCAGCCACCTTCTGTCCGTATCCGTAAAAAGCCCTGCCGCAGATCAGTGCCCCGGCAAACATGGCAATCTTTTCGATATATTGGGAGTGAGCCGTTAATACCCCCATTCCGTAACCGTTAAAATATCCTCTGAAAGTACCTGTAACCGCAGCAAAAAAGACCGCGGGCGCCGCCGCCATGACAGCCATACGACTCAGCTCTTCCAGTACAAGCGTCTCCGCAATCCACGAAGAAAAAAACAGCAAAAATAAGGCAGCCACCGTGCCCATAACAAGGTTCATCGCAAATGCTGTCTGAAACACTTTACCCGCATTCCGGTATCGTTCCCTCTTTACCCGGTAGCGGATGATACCGGACATGGCACTGGACATGCCATAAGAAACGACCAGATTAGTCAATATAAACAACTCAAAAGCCGGGGCAAAGAGTCCTGCTCCCGCATCCCCTATGACCCTTGAAAGCGGAATCCGCATGAGTAGAAGGAGCATATAAGAGACAATCCCCGCTGAGAGGACAATCCTGTTTTTCAGATTTTTCGCCATCCATCGTATATTCATCGTTATCCTCTAAGTACTATCTTACAGAAGCGATTCTCACTCTTCTCTGGTGATGGAGAGCGCCTGCAAAACCGCCTCCTGCTTTTTTTCCATCACAGCCGCTTCCTCCGGCTCCATATGATCGTAGCCGCACAGATGATACAGGCTGTGGGCCAGAAGAAACGCAAACTCCCTGCGTTCGCTGTGCCCGTATTCCGCCGCCTGCTCCTTCACCCGGTCCGCGTTCAGAATGATATCGCCCAAAACCAGCTCGCCGCTGTCCGGGTCAAAACAGTCCGCCGCCTGCTCCTCCACTCCGGAAAAATCTCCCGGCGTCTCAAACTGCAGATTGGGAAAAGAAAGCACATCCGTTCCGGAATCAATACCCCTGTAATTTTTGTTGTATTCCCTGATGCCGTCGTCATCTGTCAAAAGGAGATTCACCACAGCTTCATAGGGACAGTTTTCGCTATCAAGAACAGCCTCCGCGACCAGATCAAGCAATGCCTTCCCGTCAAACGGAAAGGACTGTTTCGTCTCATACTCAACGTAAGAAGTCATAGTAAAGCTTCTCCTTGATAAATATTTTCTTCATCTCACATATCTGCCTCAGAGAAATCTCATTCCCCCAAAGCTCGTCCGTCTCGAATTTCTTCTTAAACACCGTGTCGATCAACTGCTCGTAATCCAGCTCTGCCTTCGGATCCTTTGCAAACAAATACAGAATGGACGACACGATACAATCCGCAAGCAGCACGACCATCGTCTCCTTGGAGACAATCTTTTCATCCGGGTCCACATACTCCTTTAAAATCTGTTTTGTCTTCGGCGGAAAATGGTACTTATCACAGATAGCGGACACATTTTCCCAGGTGTTCTCCCCCGTCAGCTTTCCAATCCTGTGGTAATACCCGCATGCCTTCACAGCTGCATCGTCTATGCCGAGGCTTCTTGCGACCTTGTCTCCCAGATAAGCGGTGTGGATGGCATGATAATACTCCTCCTTGGAAAGTTCCTTTAACTGCACAAGCAGCGGACATTCCGGATCATTGATTTCCATATATCTGTCCCGATACCGGTGGATTACCATGGAGCTGACCATTTTCAGGCTGACCAGAAGCAGAATGCAGCAGACCATCAGGTTGATGCCCGGTATCATGAACTGAGCGATGGAAAGCCGCTCCTTCGCAAACAGAATCACGTTCGCCGTCAGACTAAGAGCCAGTACCAGCAGGGAAATCAACATCGGAATCCCCACAAGAAACTCTTCATCCAATGTGGAAAATACCAGTATTCCGGCCATGCCGCTGATAAAATACAGCCAGAAAATGGCATAGTCACAGCCGGCAAAATTCACGGACAAAAGCAGACACAGACTTCCCGCCGCAAGCCCGGTCATACCGTTTGAAAAAACGCTGAGCAGTACAAAAAACACCAGATACGGCCATCCCGTAACCGGAAGGAACGGCAGAAACACCGCCGCCGCAAGACAGATCAGATAGGTAAGGGCAAATCTCCCGTATCGTCCCTCATTGCGATAGACAAAAAAACCGGCAGACTCCCCCATTACATAGGAAAAAATGACAATACCCGTCCCGGTCAGAACCATAACGACATTTCGTATCATCATGTCCGCCTGACTGCGGTAAAATACACTGGCAAGCCATGCAATCACACCGGCCAGCGCAAACATAAACATAAAAATCACGATTCTTTTGATAATATTGCTGTTATTTTGAAGATTGCTGTTATTTTCCACGCCTGTAATTCCTGTTCCCTGATTTTTGCTCACTGCGCCGCTTCTCTTTTGTCTCGTAATCGTCGTAAGCCTTCACGATTCGCTGCACAAGAGGATGTCTGACCACATCCTTGCTGGTTAAATTGCAAAAAGAAATATCTTCTATTTTCGAGAGCACCCTCACCGCCACATCAAGCCCGGATTTCATGTCCGGCGCAAGATCCTTTTGGGAAGCGTCCCCGGTAACCACCACTTTCGAACCGAAACCGATTCTCGTCAGAAACATCTTCATCTGCGCAGGCGTCGTGTTCTGCGCCTCATCCAGAATAATATAGGCATTATCCAGTGTCCGTCCGCGCATATACGCAAGAGGCGCTACCTCGATCAGCCCTTTTTCCATATTTCTCGCAAAGCTCTCCGCCCCCATGATCTGATAAAGGGCGTCGTAAAGCGGACGCAGATACGGATCCACCTTGCTTTGCAGATCGCCGGGAAGAAAGCCGAGCTTTTCTCCCGCTTCTATGGCCGGTCTTGTCAGGATAATGCGGCTCACCTCGTTATTCTTAAAGGCGGTCACCGCCATCGCCATCGCCAGATACGTCTTTCCCGTACCGGCCGGGCCTGTCCCGAAAACAATCATATTGTCACGCATGGCGTCCACATACTGCTTTTGTCCCAGAGTCTTCGGTTTGATGGGCTTACCGCTCACAGTATGGCAGATGCAGTCGCTGTCCATGGCAAGCAGCATGTCCTCCTTGTGCTCCTTACCAAGCTCTATGGCATAATCCACGCTTTGTTCCTCCAAAATCGTTCCTCTTTTCGACAGGGCAAGAAGTTCGCCCACCACCCGGGCCGCCCTGTCTGCGTCCTTTCGCTCTCCGGATATCCGTACCGTACCGTCTCTGTCTACGATCACCACATGCAGATCGTTTTCAATTCTTTTGATGTGGGAGTCAAACTCCCCGAATAGATTTCGCATGTGCTCCACTGGCACATCAATACTGACTGTAAACGCGTCCATTCTCCGCCTTTCAAACTCACAGCCCGCATTAGTCTGTCTGTGAATCCTCCTGTCCGGAATTTTCCACAGGCTCCGTAACGGTCGTCGGCGCCAGTTTCACCGCCGATTCTTCAAGCTGCATACGGGCATGTAACACCCATTTTTTTTCATTCTTTTTTATTGTAACATTTTTTTCTGCAATTTGTACCCCTTTTTCATTTAAAGTTGAGATAATTTTTCTAAACCGTTCCTGCAAAAGTGTTTTCATTTCCTCTTCCGTGTGCATTTTCGACACAATTTCATACTCCTGCACCGTTCTGCTTCCGTAATAGAACGGCAGATACAGATGATCCAGAAGCTGTACCTGTTTTTTCTCCTCGCTCGTATCGTAAAAGGCGTAGGGAACCTTGCGAAAACGGAAAGCGACCTCCTTCTCCCCCGTTCCCACTACCGGAATTTCAATGGTTTCTCCCGTATAACACTTCTCGTCGTAGGCAATTTCCTCCTCCAGCGAGAGATTCCTCGCATAGCTAAGTGTAATATCCGCATCCGCTTCCACATACTGGTATCTGCGCACCGTGGTGTCCTCGTTGTAGACTGGAACCGCGCCGCTCACCAGCACGTCTCCCTTTTGTACGCTGTCCCCGCAGGACACAAGGGGCACGCCGCTTCTGGTGATGATATAGGTCACCACACCATCTTTTCCGGCCACCAGATCCATACCTTTTTCTGTCTGCGCCGTATTCCGGTTATCGTACTGCGGCATATCATTTTCCTTAATATGGATTAGAAGCGTGGTTCCACGAAGCTGCACGGAAGTCCATGTAATCAGATCATAATCTTCTCTGAGTTCCTGTTCAAGAGCACCGATATCCAGCCCGCTCTTTTTCATGGCGGTATGTACGCCCTGCTCCTCCAGATAATCCATCAGCACATCTTCCGTCAGGGCAAAGTTCCCCTCAATCTGAATGTCCCAGATAAAACGCGACGCCAGACACCAGAAAAAAATACATCCGAAAAGCCCAGCCACAAACAGTTTCCTTCTCCACATTTGAGACACAAAAAAAGGCAGGCCGTATTTGCCCGTAACAGCCACCCTCGTCCCTGTTTTTTTCAGGAGAGGTTTCAGGGCAAAAAAACCTGCTATACTGATATGCATGGTATGATAATCGCCGTGATCTTCGATATCCCAGACCAGAACGTCATGATTGCCGCAAAGATTCAAAAGACGCTCCACAGAATAACCCCACACCCTGACAGTCACATACCCTCTTAAATACTGGATCCAATGAAGCATACGCCTTCCCCTGCACGCGCGCTCAGATATAGCGGAGCGCGTCGATCTTTCCGCTGATTTTCATGTCTTCATTGGTGTAGTAGTCGATGGAAAGGCCGCTCCCCTCAAAGCATATTTTGGCGTTCTTTCCCTGCAGCACAATAGACTCCGTCGTATATTCCAAAATCCCCTTATAGTTTTCAATAAATGCCTCACGGTTTCCCGTGATCGTCACAATCGCCGCCCCCAGCATAGTATCCTTCGGCAGCTTTAAGGATTCCACAATAAGCTCCTTCGATCTGGTAAACGGTGAAAATGACTGACGTCTGTTCTCTCTTCTCATGTTATACTATATGAGCACAGCCGCAGATTATGCACAGAGAATGCGAAGCTTCTCCTGCTTCTCACATTGTTATTTGTGGTACGGTTCCCCGTTTATGATCCGAAACGCCCGGTAAATCTGCTCCAACAAAACAACCCGCATCAACTGGTGCGGGAATGTCATATCCGAAAAACTGACCGCCAGATCAGCCTTCGCCTTTATAGAATGATGCAGACCAAGGGAGCCGCCGATCACGAAGGCAATATGTCCTACGCCGTTTACTCCCAGCCGTTCCAGTTCCGACGCGAAACCTTCGGAAGTAAATTTACGCCCTTCGATCTCCAGCGTCACTACATAGGCGCCTTCCGGCAACAGCTTTAAAATACGCTCCCCTTCCTTTTGCAGAATCTGTTCCCGCTGGTTGTCAGAGGCTCTGTCCGGCGTTTTTTCATCAGCCGCTTCGCAGATCTCCAGTTTGCAGTAGCGTCCCAGCCGCTTCGCATATTCGGCTACCGCCTCACTGAAAAATTTCTCCTTTAGTTTACCGATTGTAATTACCGTTATCTTCATACATTTCCTGATAATACCCGTCCACAAAATCGTCCACGAACGCCTCATCCAGATTCATAAACTTGTCGTCAATGGCCGCCCGCATCCGCTCTGTGCGTCTGTAGTATTGTTCCTCCTCCGTCAGCTCCTCCAGCGTCTCTCCCTCTTCCAGAATTTCCGCGTCTATGACGCTCCGGTCCAGATTTTCCTGACACCACCTGACAATCTCGGAGCGCAGGGAGTTCTCTGATTTCGCTTTTACCAAAAGGAGTTTGGAATCCCGCATGGACACGAAGCCGAATACGATAAAGAGGACAAACATTGCGCCCATAACGCCGCAGACCAGATATTTGGTAATCCCCGCGTTTCTGTAAACCGGTATCACATTGAAAAAGATCAGTAACACCGCAAGGAACCCTACTCCTCCGACCGCCAGAAGTGTGTATGCAGAGGATCTGTTATCCTCCGCCTTTGCTTCGCTGCTCTGATATCGGGGCATAGACACACCCTCCTTATCTTACGAATTGGAAAATCTGCACACAAAAACATCTATACGGTTCTATTTTATTATCCTTTTATACAAATTGCAACAATTGATGCACACAAAATGTCGCAAAGAAGACGCCCGGACTTATTTAATCCCTGTCAGTTCCCTTATACCCTGATTCTTATTTTCCGATTTATCTATGTCCAGGCAGACGGAATGGTCATCCCTGTAACGCCACACGGCGCACTCACCGATGGCGCTCATATCTCTCCACAGCGTAAACACACCTTCCTTCGCGATGCCGTCCCACTCCTGTACATTGCCCGTATAGTCCACGGTGTTGGCGTACATATCCCCGTTATAAAGACCATTCTTAAAAGGACCGACCACATTTTGCAAAATACGGCCCTGCGTGGGCGCAAGTTTGGAGATATCTACATCGTAGTGCTCCGCACCCTGGCCGTTTGGCAGATCGTCGGCCCACTCTCCGGAATAGCTGTGGGACATATAAATGCCCATGGCGTTATTTTTATTCTTCTGATTGATATAAAACCGGAACCATGTGCCTTTTCCGTGTCTTTTCCCGTGGCTCCACTCTCCGAAATAATAGCTGTTCTTTTCATAGATGGCAAGCCCCGTGCCGTGCGGCTTCCCGTCGCTGTCCACGTCGCCCTGATAATAGTATTCATCGGTGCCCTCAAGACCCTTGGAGAGCTTCACATAGCGCTTCAAATGCGCCAGATCCCAAATGGCGTCCTGCCTGTTGTCCGCAAAGAATGGATAGGCCTCCTTCAAAATGTATTCCCTGGTATACGCCTCGTCGTTCTCATCCTCTATATCTACCACAATGGCAGTTTTCTCATTTTCCGCAGAAGACGGCTCTTCTTCCTCCGCCTCTTCTTCCTCTTCCTCGTCCTCCTCTTCATCTGCGGGTTGCTCCTCTTCCGGACTTTCCTCTTCCTCCTCAAGAACCTGCTCTTCCAGCTCCTGCTGTTCTTTGGCATAATCCGTAATACTCTGCTGGAGGTCCCGATCCGTCTGATCCTGTCTGTCCGACCGTTTACCGGCCAATACGGTAAGCAGAATCAGAATAAGAATCAAAAGGACGGCAATCACCCCCAGAAGCACCTTCGTCGTTACGGTCTTCTGCCATAAGCTCCCCGCGTCGTCCTGCTCCTCTTCCCACTTTTTATCATTGTCCGGATCAGTCAATTTCATAAATGCTTCACACCTTTCTGTTTTGGCAGATTTCTATGTGTCCTGACTTCCATCATACAGAATACTTATAAAGAATCTGCGTGGCAAATTATTAAGAAATTCTTAGAAAAAATCTGCCCGCCGCTTTCCGGCAGACAGATCTTCGTTGTCATGTATTATTTGGAGAGATACTCGTCGATGCCCTTCGCGGCAGCCTTTCCGGCTCCCATGGCAAGAATTACGGTGGCTGCTCCCGTCACCGCATCGCCGCCCGCATAGACGCCCTCTTTTGTCGTCGCGCCAAAGTCTTCCTCAGCCACGATACACTTGTACTTATTGACTTCAAGCCCTTCTGTGGTGGACGAAATCAGCGGATTCGGGGAAGTGCCAAGGGACATGATAACCGTGTCCACTTCCATCAGGAACTCCGACCCCTCAATTACCACCGGGCGGCGTCTGCCGGAAGCGTCAGGCTCGCCAAGCTCCATGCGCACGCACTTCATGCCGGACACCCAGCCGTTCTCATCCGAAACAATTTCTGTCGGGTTGGTCAGAAGGTCAAAGATGATGCCTTCCTCTTTCGCATGGTGTACCTCCTCCACACGGGCGGGCAGCTCTTCCTCGCTCCTGCGGTATACGATATGCACCTCGGCGCCCAGACGAAGAGCGGTTCTCGCGGCGTCCATCGCCACGTTTCCGCCGCCCACAACGGCCACTTTCTTTCCGCGCATAATGGGCGTGTTGGAAGTCTCGTCAAAGGCTTTCATCAGATTGCTTCTGGTCAGATACTCGTTGGCCGAGAACACGCCGAGCGCCTGCTCTCCGGGAATCCCCATGAATTTCGGGAGACCCGCGCCGGAACCGATAAACACGGCGTCGAATCCTTCATCCTCCATCAGCTCGTCAATGGTGACAGATTTTCCCACCACTACATTGGTCTCTATCTTCACGCCGAGACTCTTTACATTCTCGATCTCCTTTGCCACCACGTCCTGCTTGGGCAGACGAAACTCCGGAATACCGTAAACGAGCACGCCGCCGGGTTCATGGAGCGCCTCAAAAATCGTCACCTCATAGCCCGTCTTCGCCAGATCCCCTGCGCAGGTCAGTCCCGCAGGACCAGAACCGATGACGGCTACCTTCTTACCTTTCTTTTCCGACGCGCCTTCCGGCTTCACGCCGTTCTCCCTTGCCCAGTCAGCCACAAAACGCTCCAGCTTGCCGATGGAGACAGGCTCACCCTTAATGCCGCGGATGCACTTGCCCTCGCACTGGCTCTCCTGCGGGCACACACGGCCGCAGACTGCGGGCAGGGCGGAGGATTCACTGATGATCTGATAAGCAGCGGCGATATCGCCCTCCTTCACTTTCCCGATAAATCCGGGAATATTGATAGCGACAGGGCATCCCTTAATGCACTGCGCGTTCTTACAGTTGATGCAGCGGGTCGCCTCGCACATCGCTTCCTCTTTATCATAACCGAGACACACTTCCTCGAAATTCGTCGCACGTACTTTCGCGTCCTGCTCGCGTACAGGAACCTTCTTTAATACATCTGCTTCCATATTTTTCCTCATTTCTGCACTGCAATTATATAAACCGGGGTTATGTCAGGCAGCGCGCGGACACAAACCTCACGCTATTCTTTTCACTCTGAACTCCCGCAATTTCCGCACCCGCCATGATGGGTGTCTCCCTCCCTGGCTTTCAGGAAGTCTCTTCCTTCCTTCGTCTTATACATCTGCTGACGCTTCATCGCCTGATCGAAATCCACTTTATGTCCGTCAAACTCAGGCCCGTCCACACAGGCGAATTTCACTTCCCCGTCCACGGTCAGACGGCAGGCGCCGCACATACCCGTGCCGTCCACCATAATGGGATTCATGCTCACAATCGTAGGCAGCTCATATTTCTTCGTGGTCAGGCAGACGAATTTCATCATAATCATAGGCCCGATGGCCACACATACATCGTAAGACTTTCCTTCGGATTCCATCAGATCCTCAATCACCTTTGTCACCATGCCGCTTCTTCCATAAGAACCGTCATCGGTGGTAATATAGAGGTTTCCGGCCACCGCCTTCATTTCCTCCTCCATAATGAGCAGATCCTTCGTCTTTGCCCCCACGATCACATCCGCGTCAATCCCTCTCTCGTGAAGCCATTTTACCTGCGGATAGACGGGCGCTGTGCCAAGACCTCCGGCCACAAAGAGAATCTTTTTCTTCTTAAGCGCCTCTGCCTCTTCGTGCACAAACTCGGAAGGGCAGCCAAGAGGCCCCACAAAGTCCTGAAAACCGTCTCCCGCTTTCAGATTGCGCATCATTTCCGTAGCTGCTCCCACCACCTGAAATACGATGGTGACAGTTCCCTTTTCTCTGTCATAATCACAGATGGTCAGGGGAATCCGCTCTCCCTCCGCATCCATTCTGACGATAACAAACTGTCCCGGCTGGCAGGACCGCGCCACGCGGGGCGCTTCCACGTCCATGAGATAGATATTCGCTGCAAGTTCTTCCGCTCTTATAATCCTGTACATCTCAACACTCCTTTTCCTTTTATCCGAACTATTTCATAATAGCGAAATATAACGGATTTTGCAAGATATAATATTTGTTTTACGAACAGGCCCTGGAAAAACTCCCGCACTAGAGCAGGTTCGCCATAAATTCCCCGGCCTCGTCATAGCCAAGCTGCGCTGCCGCGCCGGTGTAAACCTGCACCAGAAAAACCTTATCCGTGCGGCTTAAAAGTCCCGTCCCGTCGTCGTAATATTCGTTGATGGTATAGTAATCTTCCTCCCCCACCCGGAGCACAGAACTGAACTGATAACTTAAAACGCCGCTCTGTCTCGGGTTTTTCCCTGTCGCGTCGTCCAGATAACCGGTCTCCACCAGTCTGTTGACCAGATAAGTCACCGCCGTTTCCGGGGGAACCGCCCCCCGCAGTCTGAGCGTAAAGGTGCGCGTCGTCACCTCGCTTGCAATTCCCTCGCTGCTGATATTTACAAACTTAAACAGCGTCTTTCCAAGGGGCATGGGTATCGGTCCCGTATAAGGCACGCTGTCCGCCGTAGGCTCAGACTCATCCGTGGTATAAAAGGTCTTGCAGCCCTCCGCCGGTTCCACGGCGATCATTGTCGCCTCCGTGTATTCGCCACTGTAAAGCTCCACCACCGGAGCGTTCGGTACAGCCAGATTGATCACATAGGTCTTTGTGACGATATCGCTCTCTATGCCGTAATCGTTTACAAAAAAGGCGCTGATCGTATATTCTCCCGTTTCCAGAAAGAGCGGGGACGTATAAATCTGACTGTTCTTATCAGGTTTCGATCCGTCCATGGTGTAGTAGATCGTTCCCGCCGTGTTGGAACTGAGTTTCAGCGGAATCACCTCCGCGTAACTCCCCTCCACATAGCTGAATTCCGGCTCCATCGCCAGATAGCTCTGATACATGCTCACAATCCGCTCATTTTCACAAGCCAGCAGCAGATCCTTAATCAATCCGTACTCTTTCTGATTGGCATAGATTGTGACGATCTTGCCGTAAGCCTCCTCCACATCCTCATCTGCGTATCTAGGCACGGTTTTTGTGTCAATGATTTTCATAAGCGCCGACAATGCATAATTGTCCATCTGCTGCAGATAATAATAATCCGCCTCCAGAAAAAGGATTCTGGCCTCCTCCGGATGATCCGAGTAGGCAGTCTCCAGACAGGCAATGGCCTCGCTGTAAGCTCCCCTTTCCGCATAGGCCACCGCCTTATTGATCTGGTAATCCACCGTATGGATATGGTAGGCATAGAGGGCGTAGGAAATAAACGCCGCCAGAAAAAGAATCACAAGCGCAAGGATTACCTGCGGTTTCCGACTTCTTTTTTCCTCTCCCCCTGCAGACCCGTCGTCCGTGCCGGCGTTCTCACCGTCCGGCTCCTCCTGCGAAAAGACAAGCGTGGAAAGCGTTTCCGTTATGCTGTTTTCTATCTCCGGTTCAAAATCCGGAACGATCCGTATCTCCTCTCCGCACTTGTCGCAGAGCAGATACTCGTCCGGCATTTCATGTCCGCAATGGGGGCACTTCATAGGCCAGTTCCCTTCTTTGCTATCGCCAGCGTTCAGCTCACGCCTGTCCGCAAAACGCGCTTACAGCGCTTCCCTCTGAACTGTGGCACAACAGTTATACATCAGCATGGCAATCGTCATGGGACCTACACCTCCGGGAACCGGTGTAATCGCGCTGCACACAGGCGCCACATCCTCGTAGTCCACATCGCCGCAGAGTTTGTTTTCTTCATTGCGGTGAATGCCCACATCGATCACCACCGCGCCTTCTTTCACATACTCTCTGGTAATCATTTTCGGTTTTCCCACTGCCACCACGAGAATGTCCGCGCGTTTCGTCACTTCCTTCAAATCCTTTGTCCGGGAATGGGTCACCGTCACCGTACCGTTCTCCCGAAGCAGCAGGAGCGCCATGGGCTTGCCCACAATATTGCTTCTGCCGATTACCACACACTCCTTGCCCGCAATCTCTATGCCGGAACGCTTCAAAAGCTGGATGATTCCGGCGGGCGTACAGGAGACGAAGCCCGGCTGTCCGATACAGAGCGCGCCCACGCTCTGGGGATGAAAGCCGTCCACGTCCTTTTTCGGATCAATGGCGCGGATCACCACGTCCTCGTCAATCTGTTCTGGCAGAGGAAGCTGCACCAGAATGCCGTTTACGTCTTCTCTTTCATTTAATTCTCCGATCAGTTCTAAAAGCTTCTCCTGTGTGGTCTCCTCCTCCAGCTCATAAGCCAGAGATTCTATCCCCACATAGGCGCAGGCTTTCTTTTTGTTCCCTACATATACGCTGGATGCGGGATCGTTCCCCACCTGTATCACCGCAAGGCATATCTTTTTCCCCTGCGCGGCAAGCGCTGCCACCTGCTCCTTCAACTCGTCCTTAATCTGTGCCGAAATGGCTTTCCCGTCTATGATCTGCGGCATTTTCCACTATCCTTTCTTTATCCCTTTCTTCCATATCCACACCTTAAATCAGTGTAGAGAATACCGTTTCTCTGGCATTCTCCTGCGTGAGACTTAGAACTTCTTCGCGAAGCAGCCTTTGCTGCGAGTGATTAGAAGTTCTTCTCACGCTAAAACAGTCCCACAATCTTTCCTTCGTCGTCCACGTCAATCCGATAAGCTGCCGGTGTCTTTGGCAGTCCCGGCATAGTCATCACATCGCCCGTCAGCGCCACCACAAAACCAGCTCCCGCCGACACATAAACCTCCCGCACGTGCATTTCAAATCCGACAGGACGCCCAAGAAGTTTCGGATCATCGGAGAGCGAGTACTGCGTCTTCGCAATGCAGACGGGCAGTCTCCCGAATCCGGCGGTTTCTAATCTCTCCAGTTGTTTTTTGGCCCCTGCCGTGTATGATACGCCGCCCGCACCGTAAATCTCCGACGCCACCGTATGAATTTTTTCCGTCAGGGAAAGTTCGTCCCCATAGAGCGGTTCAAAGAAACTTCTCTTATTTTCCAGCGTGTCAAGCACCTTCCCTGCAAGAGCCGTGCCGCCCTCTCCGCCCTTTTCCCAGACTTGTGCGAGGGAAAACTCACAGTCCCTGTCCTCGCAAAATTTCTGCACATAGTCAATTTCTTCCTGCGTATCCGAGGAGAATGCATTCAGCGCGACCACGATGGGCACGCCGTATTTATGGATATTGGAAATATGTTTCTCCAGATTTACAATCCCCGCCTGCAGCGCTTTCATATCCTTTCTGGACAAGTCTTCTTTCGCCACGCCGCCGTTATATTTCAGCGCCCTTACGGTAGCCACCAGTACCACCGCATCCGGCTTTAAATCCGCCATCCGGCACTTGATATCGAAGAATTTCTCGGCTCCCAGATCCGCGCCGAAGCCCGCCTCCGTAATCACATAGTCGGCCATCTTAAGCGCCGTTTTTGTGGCCATCACCGAATTGCAGCCGTGGGCGATATTGGCGAAAGGACCGCCGTGCACAAGAGCCGGCGTATGCTCCAGCGTCTGAATCAGATTCGGCTTCATGGCGTCCTTTAAAAGCGCAGCCATGGCGCCCACCGCCTGTAAATCGTTGGCGGTCACAGGCGTGCCTGCATAATCATATGCCACGATAATACGCGCAAGGCGTTCCTTCAAATCCTTGAAGTCCGTCGCCAGACACAGAATTGCCATAATCTCGGAAGCCACCGTAATGATAAAGTGATCCTCACGCACCATGCCGTTGGCCTTGCCGCCCATGCCGATCACCACATTGCGAAGCGCCCTGTCGTTCATGTCAAGACATCTCTTCCAGACGATCTGTCTGGGGTCAATCCGCAGCAGATTTCCCTGCTGGATATGATTGTCCAGAAGGGCCGCCAGCAGATTGTTCGCCGCGGTAATCGCATGGAAATCACCCGTAAAATGGAGATTTAAGTCCTCCATCGGCACGACCTGGGAATAGCCGCCGCCGGCCGCGCCGCCCTTGATGCCAAAACACGGACCGAGGGAAGGTTCCCGCAGGGCGATGACCGCTTTTTTTCCGAGTCTGGCAAACGCCTGTCCCAGTCCCACGGTAATCGTGGTTTTCCCTTCCCCTGCCGGGGTGGGGTTGATGGCTGTCACCAAAATCAGCCGGCCCGCGGGATTCTTTTTGATCTTCTCTATGTATTCTTCTGAAAGTTTCGCCTTATATCTGCCGTAAACGTCCAGATCATCCTGTTCGATGCCTATCTGCCGCGCCACCTCCGTAATCGGGGTAAGCTCCGCCGCCTGGGCGATCTCAATATCTGTTTTCATATGTCTCTCCTTTCAGAAGCTTGTGCGGATCATGCCTGTTTTCAGCACTCTCCTCCCAAAATCTGCTCGAACTCTTCCGCGCTCATCAGAATCTTGCGCGGTTTGGTGCCCTCTTCCTCGCCCACAACCCCGGCGTCGCAAAGCTGGTCCATAATGCGCGCTGCCCGGTTAAAGCCGATCTTAAACATGCGCTGGAGCATACCGATGGAAGCCTTATCCTTCTCTATAATAAACCGGCCGGCCTCCGCAAAATACTCGTCATAAGCCGAATCCGCATCCCCAGCTCCGCCGGATGCCCCGGAAGGGCCGGACTCCACGGCGATACTGTTGATCTGTTCCTCCACCGCCTCATCCGCCGCGCCGTCAGGCGCATAGTCTTTCAAAAATTCTACCACATCCGAAACTTCGTCGTCCGAGACAAAGGGACCCTGAATACGGGCCGGTTTCGGATATCCCTGCGGATAAAACAACATGTCTCCCTTGCCGAGAAGCTTCTCCGCCCCCACCATATCCAGAATGGTGCGGGAGTCCACACCGCTTGACACCGCAAAGGCCACGCGGCTTGGCATATTCGCCTTGATCAGGCCCGTAATCACATCCACGGAAGGACGCTGGGTAGCGATAATCAGATGAATGCCGCAGGCTCTCGCAAGCTGGGCCAGGCGGCAGATGGATTCCTCCACTTCTCCCGGCGACACCATCATCAGATCCGCCAGCTCGTCCACGATAATCAGAATCTGCGGCATCTTCTCCGGCGCGTTCGGATCTCCGGACGCCTGCATCCCCTCCACTTTTTTATTGTACCCCTTCAAATCGCGGACATTGAAATCCGCAAATTTTTTATAGCGCTCCGTCATTTCCGCAACGCCCCAGTGCAGGGCTGCCGCCGCTTTTTTCGGGTCTGTCACCACCGGAATCAAAAGATGGGGAATGCCGTTGTAGACGCTCAGTTCCACAACCTTGGGGTCTATCATAATCATCTTCACATCATTCGGGTGCGCCTTAAACAAAATGCCCATGATAATCGTGTTGATACATACCGACTTACCGGATCCGGTCGCGCCCGCAATCAGCAGATGCGGCATTTTCGCTATATCCGCAAGCACTGTCTTGCCGCCGATATCCTTACCTACCGCAAAGATCAGGTTGGCGGGGAATTTCTCAAATTCCGGCGATTCCACCAGATCCCGGAACGGCACCGCCGTATTCTCTTTGTTCGGCACCTCGATACCCACCGCCGCTTTTCCGGGAATGGGCGCTTCGATACGTATATCCGTAGCCGCCAGATTCAGTTTGATATCGTCCGCAAGGCCCACGATCTTGCTGACCTTGACGCCCTGTTCCGGCTGCAGCTCATAGCGGGTGACCGACGGGCCTCTGCTGTACTGCGTGACGCTTACTTTCACGCCGAAATTACCGAGAATCTGTTCCAGACGCTGTGCCGTCTCCTTAAGTTCCCTGTCGGAATCCGCCCCCTTCTTCTTTTTCTGCGGCGCAAGAAGATCCGGTGTGGGGAAGCGGTAACGGTCTTTCCCGCCCATAGCGGCAGGAGCCGCCGTCTTCGTCTGTTCAGCCGGCCGGCTTACCGCAGCCGGTCTCGTTCTGCCGCCTGAGGGCGCCATCTGATTGCCCGTCATGGGCTGGTAGGAGTCCATCGGCCTTTTCGGGCGTTCCGGCACCACTTCCGGCTCCGTTTCAGGCATTGTCTCCTCCTCGCTGATATGAACCTCGTCAAGCGCGTCAGATTCCTGCTCTATGTAATGGTAAGAATGCTGTTCTCTCTCTCTTACCGGAGGCAGCTCTTCCAGCTCCTCCTCGTCATAATGTAACGTAATCTCGTGAATATCATCCCGCACCTTCTCCACCGGCGCTTTTTCCGCTTCCCGTCCAAGAGCGGTATCGAGCATAACGCCGGACACCTTTTTATCCATGCGGAGCAGTTTTTCATTTTCCAGCTCTTCTTCCCGCTGTCTGCGCTCTCTGGCCTCGCGCTCCCGTCTTTCCGACATTTCCTCCCGCCGCCTGGCCGCCCGCTCCCTGCGGTATGCGGCGTCCTCTCTGGAACGCTCATACACCTTCCGGCCGCCCGCCGCCACACCGCCGATAAAGGACTTCTCCGTGACGATCACAAGACAGATAATGCCCAGAACCAGAATCAGCAGCACCGTGCCAACCGTGCCGAGAAACTTGCAGGACAGGTAGGCAAGCGACCCGGCCAGTATGCCACCTCCGGCATGTTCTGCGCTGCAGCGGGCATAAATCTCCGCGATCTGATAGCTTTCCGCCTCCGCGGGATTCGCGCTGAAAAACTCAAAGCTCATACCAAGCAGAAGAAAAAACAAAATGCCCGCCGCCAGCTTTCTTGTGGCAATATGGTTGCCCGCGTTCAACATGCCGAATGCAATCATCAGAAAAATAATGACCGGCGCCACATAGGCGAGAAGACCGAAAATGCCGAACATCACGCTACTAAGCACACTGCCGAACTTACCCACAAGCCCGAAATTACACAGAAATAAAATAAGAGCGAGCGCCGCCAGCACAATCAGTAAAATTTCATTTCTGACAGCCGGATCCATGGGCGCATCCTGTCTTACGCTTCGATTTTTTGTCCGTGAGCCTGCCGTATTCGCCCTGCCCGCACCTGTATTCTTTTTTTTCGTGGATGACCCTCTCGTACCCTGAGCCGCCATGACTGCCTCCCACATGTATCTGAAATTTGCATCTGTTTCGCGTTTTCTAAACAGTTACCTAAAAATCCTATACTAGTATAGCATTTTCATTTTGGCTTGTCATCCCTTATTTTGTAGCCGCCCTTTTCTTTTCTACCATATCATGGAGCTTTCCGATGGCGTCGCTGATTCCACCCACCTCACAGATAATGCCTTCTTCCACTGCCTCTCTGCCCACAAGCACCGTTCCCACATCCTTTGTCAGCATTCCGGTTTCCATCATCAGCTCCTCCAGGCGTGTCTTTGGCACTTTACAGTGTTCACAGACAAAACCGGTGATACGGTTCTGAATCTGCTTAAAATAATCAAATGTCTGCTGTACCCCGATCACCATACCGCTTAGACGCACCGGATGAATCACCATCGTTCCCGTCGGCACAATATAGGAATAGTCCGTGCTCACCGCAATCGGCACCCCGATGGAGTGACTCCCGCCAAGCACAAGCGACACCGTCGGCTTACTTAAGGACGCGATCATTTCAGCGATGGCAAGGCCGGCCTCCACATCCCCGCCCATCGTGTTTAAAAGGATCAGAACCCCGTCCACTTCTCCGCTGTCCTCAATCGCCGCAAGCTGGGGCAGAATATGCTCATATTTTGTGGTTTTCGCATTGCTGCTTAAGTTATCGTGGCCCTCCACTTCCCCGATGATCGTGAGCAGATGGATTTTATGGTGCTGCGCATTCTCATCAAGCGTTACCTGCCCCACCTTTTCAATCCGCTCATCCCTCTGTTTCTCGTTCTCCCGTTTCTTCTCCTTTTCATCCTTATTCTGATCGTCCCTGCTCTTCGTATTCTTATTGTTTCCCATGTATGCGCTCCCTTCCGTTATATACTCATGCCTCTCCTCCTTCTCCGCTTATGCGTACAAAAAAGAGAGCCTTTCTGACTCTCTCTTAGTATGACTCATTTGCGAAATCCTAAACATCCGTGCACTATTACCGTGTCCCCGCTTCATCCGGATCATTTTACAGTTCGAAATCGTCTCCCGACGTGATTTCCACCTGATAGTGCATATCCGCCTCCGCCACCTCGTAGTCGTAATCCATCTCCCGCTTTACATGTTTTTTCGGAAGCGGCAGGGGATTTTCCAGAAAACGGGGTTTCTTCTCCGGAGCCGCAGCCACAGGCTCTGAAATGACCGGAATAGGCACCGCTGCCGCATTGATTTCCTCGATCTTCTCCCGCAAAACCTCCGCCTGTCCGCCAAGCGCTGCGTTCTTCAGGCCGAGCGCCGCCAGCACACACCAGAAAAACAGCACGACACCGTCCAGTCCCACAACGCTGAAATCTATCAGGAAGACAGGCGATAAAAGGATACAGGGCAGAAGCCACAAAGTAAAATCCTGCTCCCGTCCTCCCCGTATAAATTCGAATCCCAAAAAAGAGGCCGGAAGAAAGAGAAGCGCAAAAAAGAAAAATTCCGTCCTGATCACACCAAATATCCTGCCTCCGGATCCAAGACCGGTATACGGTCCGATCCAGCACATGAGTCCCTGATAAAAACCGATGCCGCTCACGGAAGCATCAATCCCTATGACAGAAAGGAATCCCGCCGCAATGCCTGCCACTGTCAGAAGCAGATACCCGGCCAGCCGTTTCCGGCTTCCCTCCTCTCCCATTTTTCCGGTAAAAAGCCCTGCCAGAAACGGAAGCAGAAACAGCGCGCTCAAATCCAGATAGCACAGGCATCCCAAAACGAAACCGACAAACACCGCCTGCACGAAGCCGCCCAATCCTTTCCGGCCCGCAAGCGATGCTTTCACAAAGCCCAACACCAGACAAAGTCCCGCAAACCAGACCGCAAGCAGCATACACTCCGGATCAATCAGATAAATTTTACGGATAAACACGTTGAAAAACGCCAGCGGGATAAGCACCGCACAGGCTGCAAACCGGCCGGCCGCTTTCCTCACGGCAAGATAGGCAAACAGCAGGGCGATCATCTGCAAAAAAATCTGGAACAGCATGGCCGCCTCCATACTGTTTCCCAAAAAGGAAAAAACCACCCGCAGAGCGCGCACAAACAGATCACTCAGCCCATGCGCAAGAGCCGGACTTTCCGCCCCCGCTCTCACAACCGCAAGCTCGTAATATTCTCCCGGTTCAAAAACAGGCGCGTACCCATAGGCCGCCGACATGATCTGCCCATCTTTCAGCCTTAAAATCAGTCCGAAAACAAAGGAAACGGAAACCACAAGCGACTCCGTCATCGCCGCCGCATGGGCGGAAACGTGATATTTTTTCCGGATCGTCTGCGATAAAAAACGGATTCCCGTATAGAGACATATGAGAATCGGAAAGGGCAGAAATGTACCAAGCTTTGCAAGCGGCGCGCCCACATAGAGAGTATAAACAGAATTTCCCACGTAAGCCAAAAGCATTACGCAGATTCCTGCGTAAACCACCCAGAGCACATAATCAAACCAAGTTTTCCGATAAGTCATAATCTCATCCTTCTCTTCTGAACCAGCCGCCAATGCGGAAAATACAGCCTCTGCTATGAGAGGCCGGAAATTCTTCTCACGCGAGACCTTTCGCAAGATCCGCAATAATATCGTCGATATGCTCGATTCCCACAGACAATCTGATCAGATCGGGCGCTACTCCCGCTTCCTTTAGCTGTTCGTCGTTCATCTGTCTGTGCGTGTGGCTTGCCGGGTGCAGAACGCTTGTCCTGGCATCCGCCACATGGGTTACAATAGCCGCCATTTCCAGACGATCCATCATTTTCGCTGCGGCTTCCCTGCCGCCCTTCAAACCGAAAGATATCACCCCGCAGGTGCCGTTCGGCATATATTTTTTCGCCAGCTCATGATATTTATTGTCAGGAAGCCCCGGATAATTCACCCATGCCACTTTTTCGTGGGCTTGCAGATACGCCGCACACTTTTGCGCGTTATAACAGTGTCTCTCCATGCGAAGCGGCAGCGTCTCCAGCCCCACATTCAGTAAAAACGCATTCTGGGGTGACTGGCTCGAACCGAGATCCCGCATCAACTGGGTTGTCGCCTTCGTGATGTAAGCCGCCTTGCCGAATTTTTCCGTGTAGATTACGCCGTGATAAGATTCATCCGGCGTACACAGTCCTGGAAACTTTTCCGGACAGGCCGCCCAGTCAAAATTGCCGGAATCCACAATACAGCCGCCCACAGCCATCGCATGTCCGTCCATATATTTTGTGGTGGAGTGCGTCACAATATCCGCGCCCCATTTAAACGGATTACAATTGATCGGCGTAGCGAAGGTATTGTCCACAATAAGCGGCACCTGATGGGCATGGGCAAGCGACGCGAATTTTTCTATGTCGAGCACCACCAGCGCGGGATTCGCGATGGTCTCCGCAAACACGCATCTGGTATTTGCCTGAAAGGCTTTTTCCAGTTCTTCTGCAGGCGCATCGGGATCTACCACCGTGCATTCGATTCCCATCTTCTTCATGGTGCAGGTGATCAGATTAAAGCTGCCGCCGTAGACCGTAGAGCTCATCACCACATGATCTCCGGCTTCACATATGTTTAAAACGGCGTAATGGTTTGCCGCCTGACCGGAGGAAGTAAGCATAGCCGCCACGCCGCCCTCCAGCTCACAAATTTTCTGCGCCACAAAGTCGTTGGTCGGGTTCTGCAGTCTGGAGTAAAAATACCCGCTCTCCTCCAGATCAAAAAGCCGGCCCATCTGTTCGGAGCTCTCGTACTTAAACGTCGTGCTCTGGTAGATCGGAAGCACTCTGGCCTCCCCGTTCTTCGGCTCCCAGCCGGACTGTATGCAAATCGTCTCTTTCTTATATGGTTTACTCATCCTGCCCTCCGCTTCCCGCGTTGTTACTTTTCACTCTCATCCCAGTTATGGTATACCGCCTGCACGTCATCGTCCTCTTCCAGAAGATCCAGAGTCTTTTGCAGATTCTTGACCGCGCCCTCGTCCGTCAGTTCCACCCATGTCTGCGGAATCATCGTCACTTCAGAGGAAACAGGCGCAACGCCCGCCTCTTTCAATGCCGCGTCCACCCCGCTCCACTGGTCAGGATCCGTATAAATCTCATAGCTTTCCTCCTCCTCGGAGAAATCCTCGGCACCGGCATCCAGAGCGGTCATCATCAGATCATCCGCGTCCATGTCACACTCTTCTTTGTCTATGATGATAAGTCCCTTCTTGTCAAACATAAAAGAGACGCAGCCCTGTGTGCCGATACTGCCGTTTCCCTTCGTGAAGGCGCTCCTTACATTGGCGGCTGTGCGGTTAATGTTATCCGTCAGGGCATCCACGATAATTGCCACGCCATTAGGCCCGTAGCCCTCATAGGTGACATATTTATAATCCACGTTTCCGCCTTCCCCGGCGGCCTTCTTAATGCCTCTGTCAATGGTATCGTTTGGCATATTGTTGGCCTTCGCCTTGGCTATCACCTGCGCCAGCTTAAAGTTGTTCGCCGGATCCGGGCCGCCCTCCTTCACCGCCACCGCTATTTCCCTGCCGATGATGGTAAAGATTTTTCCCTTCGCCGCGTCGTTCTTTTCCTTTTTGTGTTTGATATTCGCAAATTTTGAATGTCCTGACATCTCTCTCCGTCCTTTCTCAATGTCCTGTATTTTATCAGTTTTCTTATGCGTCCTTCGCCCCGGTATCCCGTTTCGCGGACACGCTCTGGATCATGTGATCCTTTACTTCCATGATGCGGAATGTATAGCCTCCGTACATAAACTCGAAGTCCTCTCCCTCCTCCGGAATATGCTCCAGTCTCGAAATCACGAAACCGTTCACCGTGTCAAAAGGTTCGTCCTCAAAGGAAATCTGCAGTTTCTCTTCCAGCTCCTCTAACGGCATCATACCCTGAATCACATAGTGATCCGCGCCGTTCTCTCTGATGTAGGTTGCCTCCTCGTCGTACTCATCCTGAATATTGCCGACAATCTCCTCCAGAATGTCTTCTAACGCCACCAGTCCGACAGTCTGCCCGTACTCGTCGATCACAATGACCATCTGGATCTTTTCTTTCTGCATAACCTGAAAGAGATCGTTGATCTTGCGCTTCTCCGTAATAAAACGCGGTTCCCGCAAAAGTCCTTTGATTTTTCCGATGGGGCGGTTTCGCATCTTTTCATTCATCTGCATCCGCATCACATCCTTTAGATGCAAAATACCGATGATATGGTCTATGGTCCCGTCGTAGACAGGGAAACGGCTGTTATGCGCCTCCACGATAAAGGAAGCCGCCTCCTGCAGCGTCATGGTGCAGTCTATCGCGATCAGATTGTTGCGGTTAATCATGATATCTTTGGCTTCCTTGTCGCCGTACTCAAAGATATTCGTAATCATTTCCGCCTCGCTGGCGTGCAGGATTCCCTGCTCATGCCCCACACTCACCATGGAGAGGATTTCCTCCTCCGTCACATCCTCCCTGTCATCCGCGTCCCGCACGCCAAACAGATGCAGCACCGTCTTTGACGTGACAAAAATAAGACTGCTGAAAGGGGATACGATACGCACATAGTAATAAAACGGGTTCACAAGCGCATGAAGCCATTTATCCGGATGCTTTGCCGCCGCCTTTTTCGGCACCATAACGCCGATCGTCATAATTATGTACAGAAGAAAAACAGTCACAATGAACGGCACCGCCAATGCCAGCGCATGCATCTGCCATCCGGCAAGCGCGCCGAAGCGGACGATCACCTGATCCGATACAAGATACGAAAAATAACTGTTCAGCCGGTACAGAATGAATGCGCCAAGCAACAGATTGATGGTCACCACACCGAGCTGTGTCGCCGTGGCGTAAGCAGCGTGCTGCTCCACCATGTAAGCCAGCCTGGCCTGCTTCTTTTTCTGTTTCGCCGTCTGTTCTTCGGGTTCCTCCCCGCCTGCACCGCCGTCCTCTTTCTCCGTTCCCCTGCGATTTTGCATGGCCGTACTGAAACCGTAAAAAACCATTTCCAGAATCAGCATAAACACAAACCACAGGATGCTGTTACTGCCCGAGCCTCCGTCTTCCATAGCGTTACTTTTTCTCCTCCTCTATGTGAATAAATGAGATCGAATACATGCCCGTTCATGCAGACATGACGGTCATGACCTTTCGACCCTGATATCATATCAATTATTATCCTGTGTGTCAAATCTTCCGTCTCATCCTATGTACCCAGTTCCAGACTGATCATCAGACCCTCGTTTACCGCCCGCATGATATCCGAATCCAGATGGCAGACTCTGTCTTTTAACCGCTGCTTATCTATCGTTCGCAACTGCTCTAACAGAATCACGGAATCTTTCACCATATCGTACTTTCCCGCGCTCAACTCTATATGGGTGGGGAGCTTTGCCTTGTTCATTTTCGATGTGATCGCCGCGCAGATCACCGTCGGGCTGTGCCGGTTTCCCACATCGTTTTGTATGATAAGCACCGGACGTACGCCGCCCTGCTCAGACCCCACTACCGGACGCAGATCCGCATAATAAATATCTCCTCTTCTCATTACCTTACACTTCCTTTGACTTTTCGCTATTGCCTGCTGTTTTCCTGTTACCAGCAATAGTATTGCCGTCTTTTTCAGTCGTATACAAGATAATGATGCATTTTCCCGCGCGGCTCTTTTACAGGCTTTCCCCGTAATAATCTTTCGTGCAGACGATTTCCCCTTCCTTTAAATAAACCCTCGGAATCCGTTTCCCGAGATCACATGCCAGCTCATAGTTAAATCTGCCGGAAAGCGCTCCCAGCTCCTCCATGGTAATTTCCTCCCCGCCGTCCGTGCCGATCAGGGTTGCCTCATCCCCCTCCGATACGCCGGGGATAGCCGACACATCTACCATAAACTGGTCCATGCAGATCCGTCCGACAATGGGCGCGCGCATTCCCCGTATCAGTACGCTTCCCTTGCCGGAAAGACTTCTGGGATAGCCGTCCCCGTAGCCCACAGGTATGGTGGCAATCCGCATCTTCTCCTTCGCCACAAAGGTACCCCCATAGCTGACAGGCGTTCCCGCCTCGATGTCTTTCACATAAACCAGCCGGCTTTTCAGAGAAAGAACGGGATGCAGCGAGAGAATATCCCTTGTCACTTCCGCCGAAGGTGAAAGGCCGTACAGAGTGATACCCGCCCGCACCAGAGAAAGATTTGCCTGCGGCAGCGTGAGAATGGCCGCGCTGTTGGAGCAGTGCTTAAGCGGAATCTGTCTCCCCATCCGCCGTTCTGCCTCCTGCGCAAACGCCGTAAACTGTGCTAACTGCGAAAGCGCCGCTCCCTGATCTGTCTCATCCGCCCTTGCAAAATGCGTAAATATCCCCTCCACCTCAATATGGGGAAGGCCGGCCAGCCACTCCATAAAAGCCAGCCCTTCTTCATCCGGCCTGATACCGATTCGCGACATACCCGTGTCCACCTTCACATGCACGGACGCTTTTTGACATAGCCTTCCGGCGCAGGCATTCAAAACCTCCAGCGCATCCCTTCTGAAAACGGCGGGACGAACCTTTTGCAAAATCAGCTCCTCATAAGAACACGGAAAAGTATATCCCAAAACCAGTATCGGCTTTTTAAGGCCGGCCCTTCGCAGAATAAGGGCCTCTTCCGCTGTCGCCGTCGCATATCCGGACACGTAGGACAGTTTCTCTAACTCCCGGCCGATGGGCACGGCGCCGTGACCGTAACCGTCTGTCTTAATCACGCCGATCATCCCTGTCTGCGGCGAGAGCGCCCTGTGCATCCGCTCCATATTGTCCAAAACCGCCGAAAGGTCTACCGCCGCGTACACTCTCTGATAGTTTTCCAACATACCGCCTGCTTCTCCTCTTACTCTATTTTATTCACATCCCGCAAAAACGCGATAAAAACGCCAAAGCCCTGAGACTTCGACGTCTATGTATTTCCGCCTTACGGCTCCACGCTCTTTTCCGGCTGTCCTGCCGATTCCGTTTTCTCCCTCGTTTCCGGCTGCTTCTCCTGACCCTCCGCCTGCTTTTCCGGTCCTGCTTCCTGCGCGGCAGTCTCTTTTCTGCGGTATTTCTCCTCCGGATCGTACTGCATATCGAAAAGCCCGATCACCTCTGCGCCGAAAATATCATGCATATACGCATAGAGTTTGTTGATCACCGCCTCTTTTTCCTGCTTGCGGACCACCTTTTTCTTAAGCTCCCGTCTGATGCCGCTGATCCACTCCTCAATCTCCGAAAGCTCCTTTGTGTTCTGCTGCAGCTTGCGGTAGCACACATCCATCGTAATCAGCATAAGCTGATTGTTGAGCTGGTTGATCTGTCTGGGCAGTTCCACCAGTTCCTCCTCGTAGGCGTCCATCTTTTCGTTGCACTCTTCGATCAGACGCTTGTGATCCGCCATCTCCTTGTCCTGCTTTTTGGTGGGGCGCTCCCCCATCGCATCAGCCAGAATCACGACCTCATCCATCAGCTTCTTTTTCAGTTTTTTTAACTCTTTGGTTTCCGTATTCAGCTTCGCCTGACGCTTTAGCATATCATTCAGATTCTTTTCCATCCCCTTAAGCTCGGGGGTAAACTCCGACTGCGTAAAGAGCCTGTGCCACTTATTATCCAACGTCAAAATGGGGATTTTCTTCCCTACCAGCGCCGGCTTGAATACCTCATCCGATCTGGCCATCACCATCACACCTTTCTGCCTGTCACATTATAGCTCCTCTGCCGCCGAGGAAAGATTGTAGGACAGCTTCATCAGACTGTCCGACAAATGTACGTTTTCTACCTGAATATGCCCCGGAAGCCGCAGATCCACATGGGCGAAATTCCATATGCCCTTGATCCCGCACGCCGCCAGCAGTTCCGCTACCTCCACCGCGGAATTTTTAGGTATCGTAAGTACTGCAATGTCAATCCTGTTCTCCCGGATGAAATCCGCAAGCTCTTCCATCGGGCGCACCGTAATACCGCGGATCTCTTTTCCGCAGACCTTCGGATCATGGTCAAAAATGCCCAAAAACAGAAAACCGCGCCGCTCAAAATTCGTGTAGTTGACCAGCGCCTGCCCCAAATGCCCTGCGCCCACAATAATCAGTCTGTGTTCCCTGTTAAGGCCGAGTATCTTTCCAATCTCGTCATAGAGATAGTCTACATTGTAGCCGTACCCCTGTTGCCCGAAACCGCCGAAGGTATTTAAATCCTGCCTGATCTGTGAAGCCGTCACCTGCATGATATCGGAAAGCTCCTGAGAGGAAACCCGCTCGATCCCCTCATCCCGCAATTCTCCCAGATAGCGCAGATATCTTGGCAGACGGCCGACGACAGTCTGTGAAATTTCTTTTTCTTCCACAACCGTATCCTCCGTTAAATTCTTCTTTCATCTTACGCTTCTGTTAAATTTTTGTCAATTCCTGCCTGTATGGAATAGTAACAGTTCAGCCTTCGGCTTCACTGCCGCGTCTGATGCAGACAAACCGTTACCTGAATAGTCCTGTCAAAGCATTAGAAGATTGACAGGGGGCGTCCTGGTCTGTAAACTGAACAGTGTATATTAAGCAGGAAAGGTCAGGTACAATTTAAGATGATTCTGTCTGTCAGCAATATCCATAAATCTTTTAACGAAGTCCCTGTACTCAGGAATGTATCGTTTCATATAGAGGATAATGAAAAAGCGGCAATTGTAGGCATAAACGGCGCGGGCAAAACCACGCTTCTGCGCATTATTATGGGCGAACTGGCCGCTGACGAGGGGTTTGTGACCTTTGCAAAGGATAAAACAGTCGGATATCTCTCCCAGCACGAAGCCGTTTCCGGGGAAAACACCATCTATCAGGAGCTTCTGTGCGTCAAGCAGGATATTCTCGATATGGAACAGCAGATGCATACAATAGAACTGCAGATGAAGACCGCGTCCGGTGAACTTCTGGATAAGCTCATGAACAGCTATGCTACTCTGACAAACGCTTACGAATCCGCCAACGGTTATGCCTATAAGAGCGAGCTTGTGGGCGTTTTGAAGGGACTCGGTTTTTCGGAGGACGAATTTAACAAGTCCGTCTCCACCCTGTCCGGCGGTCAGAAGACACGGGTTGCGCTGGGAAAGCTCCTTTTGCTGAAACCGAATCTGATTATTCTGGACGAGCCGACCAACCATCTGGACCTGCAGTCCATCGCCTGGCTGGAAACCTATCTCCTGAACTATAAAGGCGCGGTGATTATCGTCTCCCACGACCGCTATTTCCTTGACCGGATCGCCAGCAAGGTGATCGAGCTGGACAATACGGCTGCCACTGTCTTTTCCGGCAATTATTCCGCCTACGCCGCCGGAAAGGAAATGCTGCGCGCCGCCGCCTACAATGCCTATATGAAACAGCAGCAGGAAATCAGACATCAGGAAGCGGTGATTGAAAAACTCAGATCCTTTAACCGCGAAAAATCCATCAAACGCGCGGAAAGCCGTGAAAAAATGCTGCAAAAGATAGACGTTTTGGAAAAACCGACGGAAGTGCGGGCGGATATGCACCTGACGCTGGAGCCAAAATTCCAGAGCGGCAACGATGTGCTGATGGTAGACGGGCTGTCCAAATCTTTCGGCCCGCTCACCCTCTTTGAGGCGCTTTCCTTCGAGCTGAAAAAAGGCGAGCATGTGGCCATCATCGGCGACAACGGCACCGGAAAGACAACCATCCTGAAAATCATCAATGAGCTTCTGCCCCCCGACCGCGGGACGATTCGTCTAGGCACAAACGTGGCCATCGGCTACTACGATCAGGAGCATCATGTGCTCCATCCCGAAAAGACGCTGTTTCAGGAGATATCAGACGACTACCCGTCTCTGAATAATACGGAAATCCGAAACACACTGGCCGCCTTTCTCTTTACCGGAGAGGACGTCTTTAAAACGATAAAAACCTTAAGCGGCGGGGAGCGCGGCAGACTTTCCCTTGCCAAACTCATGCTCTCCGAGGCCAATTTCCTGATACTGGACGAACCGACCAACCATCTGGACATTATGTCCAAGGAGATTTTGGAGGACGCCCTGTGCGCTTACACGGGAACCGTGCTCTATGTCTCCCACGACCGCTATTTCATTAACCGGACGGCCCATCGGATTCTTGATCTGAACCGCCGGACACTGACAAACTATCTGGGAAATTACGATTATTATCTGGAAAAAAAGGAAGAACAGCTCACCAGGATCGACACCGCCCTTTCCGATTCCCAGCCCGGAAAATCTTCTGTCGCGGGAAGCGGAACGAATGATGCGCCATCCGGCGCCAAACAGGATTGGAAGGCAAAGAAGGAACAGCAGGCGGCACAGCGCAAACGGGAAAACGACCTGAAAAAATGCGAGGCGCAGATTGAAGCTTTGGAAAAGCGCAACGAAGAGATCGACGGCCTTATGGTTTCGCCCGATGTCTGTACGAATGTGGCGAAGCTGCAGGAGCTGAACCGCGAGAAAGAGGAGAATGAAAAGGAACTTGCGAGTCTGTATGAAAAATGGGAGGAATTGTCGTTAGCAGAATAGAACATAAAAATGCCAAAATACAGAAAGACGGGACGCTCATTACTATATCCTGCGTCCCGTCTCCGTTTTCATCCGTTTTTATTTTCCGCGTCCCACTCACTGTCCGGCGATAGCTCTTATCATGCCTCTAATGTCTTTCTGATTTCCTTAATAAAGTCCTCACTGTTTAAAACCGTCACATCCTTCATAGACGTAATCAGCGCGAGATCCTTTGTCATTCTGCCGCTTTCAATCGTGGTAATCGTCGCCTTTTCCAGCTTATCCGCAAAAGACATCAACTCTTTGTTCCCGTCCAGCTCGCCACGTTTTCTGAGTGCGCCCGTCCACGCAAAGATCGTAGCCACAGAGTTGGTGGAGGTCTCCTCCCCTGCCAGATGCTTATAATAGTGTCTCTGCACCGTACCGTGGGCCGCCTCGTACTCGTAAACCCCATCGGGCGATACAAGGACGGAAGTCATCATAGCCAGAGAACCGAATGCGGAGGACACCATATCGCTCATCACATCGCCGTCATAATTCTTGCAGGCCCAGATAAAGCCGCCCTTTGCCTTCATCACACGGGCAACCGCATCGTCGATCAGCGTATAGAAATACTCGATGCCTGCACTCTCAAACTTCTCCTTATACTCTGCGTCGTAAATCTCCTGAAAAATATCCTTAAAGTTGTGGTCATACTTCTTTGAAATGGTATCTTTTGTGGCAAACCAGAGATCCTGCTTCGTATCCAGCGCATAATTAAAACATGCCTTTGCAAAGCTTTCGATGGACTTGTCCGTATTGTGAATCCCCTGCAGGATGCCGGGGCCTGTAAACTCGTGGATCGTCTCCCGCACCTGCGTTCCGTCCGCAGCGGTAAACACCAGCTCCGCCTTGCCCGCACCGGGCACCTTGATCTCCGTATTTTTATAGACGTCCCCGTAGGCATGTCTCGCCAGCGTGATGGGCTTTTCCCAGTTCTTCACGCAGGGCTCAATGCCCTTCACGATAATCGGCGCGCGAAACACCGTTCCGTCAAGCGCGGCCCGGATCGTACCGTTTGGACTCTTCCACATTTCTTTCAGATTGTACTCCGTCATTCTCGCCGCGTTCGGTGTGATAGTGGCACACTTTACGGCAACCCCGTATTTCTTCGTGGCTTTCGCGGAATCAATGGTCACCTGATCGTCCGTCTCATTGCGGCAGGCAAGTCCCAGATCATAGTATTCCGTCTTCAGGTCGATATAGGGAACCAGCAGTTCCTCCTTAATCATTTTCCAGAGGATTCTTGTCATTTCATCCCCGTCCATCTCCACCAGGGGGGTAGTCATTTTGATTTTTTCCATGCAGTTTTCTCACCTTTCCCGCCGCAAGTTTTGCGCCGTCACAACTTTTTCGCTGCTTACTCATCCTTCGTGGTTTCGGTTTCGCCCGTGTTTTCCCCGTAAATCTCTTTCAGACCGTTTTTCACCATATTGTCGTAGGCGTTGATCATATGCTGGTTCGCCAGCTTCTCCGCCAGCGCAGCATCCCCCGCCTTTATGGCCTCCATGATCTGTCTGTGCTCGTCGTTGGATGCCCGCCCTCTCGTATTGGTGGCCAGCGTCTTTTGTCTGACGCGCAGCACATAGCGGTGGAAATCCTTCAACGTATGCTCCAGAAGCTTGGAATCACATGCCTCATAGAGAATGTCGTGAAACCGATTGTCCAATTCGGCAATCTGATCCAGATGTCCTTTCTCCTCGTGAAAATCAGCCAGATAGATATTTTCCTCCATCTCCTCCATCTGTTCCTTCGATATCTTTTCCGTCGCCAGACGGGCACACAGCCCTTCTAACAAAGAGCGGATCATATAAATATCCTTTACATCCTTCGCCGTAATTCCCGTCACATAAGCGCCCTTATTGGGAACAATCCGGATCAGCCCCTCCAGCTCAAGCTGCCGGAATGCCTCTCTGACCGGGGTCCGGCTCACGCCAAGCTCCTCTCCGATCGCCACTTCCTTCAATTCCTCGTGTTCCTTGTACTTGCCGCTCAGGATATCTTCCCGCAGCTTCTGGAACACGCGCCCCCGCAGAGAATACTTGTCGTTCGTATCATACTTCTTATCATAGTTCGTCATTTCATTCCTCACTTCTGCACCGCTTTATTTTATCGTTTATAACAGCGCATGAACGGGACCGTGAACACAACGCCCGTTTTCTCTCACCTCGTATAATTGTATACAATATACCTTTCTCTGTCAATAATATCTGCATAAATTTTCTATATCCAGCATCCCCCATCCCTGTCTGTTCCACTCCACTCCGAGATCTCTGGCCGTATAGACCATCTGCCGTTTTACCTGACTGCTGTTGCTGTAAGGGTATTTTTGCAGATAGAGAGCAGCCGCGCCGGAGACAATAGGCGTAGACATGGATGTGCCGCTCTTTTTTGTATAGGCGTCGCGGTACATCCCCCTCCAGTCCCTGCGGCACGCTAAATTGCAGGAAATCACATCCGTGCCGGGCGCGACCAGATCCGGCTTTCTGTAGGGAAGGCTCTCCCGACCCCTGCCGGAATAATTCTCGCACAGATCCTTTCTCGCGCCAAAATATCCGCCCTCGTGGCAGCCCACGGTGATGACCAGACGGCTTTCCCCGAGCGACGACAAGGATCCTTCCCCCGGCCCCTTATTTCCGGCCGCGCAGACCACCACCACGCCCTGCTCACAGACCGTCTCCAAAAGTCCCGAAAGTTCCTCCAGCCTTTCCTTATCTCCGTCCTCACCGATACCGACGGAAATATTGAGCACGCGGATCCGGTAGCGCAGACGGTTCTCCAAAACCCAGAGAAGGCCATGGTACATGCTCTCTATGCTCCCTTCCCCGTTCTCATCAAGAACCTTACCGACACAGAGCCTGCATGTAGGCGCAATCCCGCTAAAACGGCCATTTGAGAGGCGTCCGCTCCCGCCGATGCATCCGGCCACATGGGTTCCATGGCCGCTGTCATCATAGGAGCCCTGTCTGCCATGCACAAAATCACGAAAGGCAACCACCCGATCCTCAAAGTCCGGATGATTGCCAATCCCTGTATCTAAAACGGCCACACAAATCTCCTCCGTGGCCACACTGTACTGTAAGCTTTCGCTGCATCCAAGCTGTCTCTTTACCCTGTCCATGACATAAAACAAAACTCCCGGCTTTACATATATATTATGCCGGGAGTTTTATTATGCGCTCATACGTCAAATTATTTTCTGTTACTAATCCTGTTCAGTTTTCTCCGCCACCTCGCCCATGTCGACTTCCGGTAGAAAAACATAGCCATCGCCGCAAAGAACAAACCTGCGCCAAGGAAATATTTGGGATGGATGCTGTGGTCGCCGGTATCGGGGGAAATATCCTTTTTCCCCAAAGAAGTAAATACTGCCTGCCCGTCTCTCACATCCGCCACCGCCGGACCGGTACCGTAATTATATATGCCGTATGCCGAAAAATGCGCCGCCTGAAATACTACCGCATCTTTCCCGTCCAGCGAAACAATCCGGCTTTCCACCTCTTCGAGCTGGCCATCCGCATCCAGACATACCACATGCATATTGTCCCGCAGCACACCGGCAGGAAGGGGCATCGTTATCTCCACCCGCTGCTTGCCGAGTCCTGTGATGGGCACCCCTGTCGTCGTCTCCGTCATTGTAATCTCGTAAGCGTGCAGAGAATGCGGCAGCTTATTGCCGTAAATCGACTTATACACATCGCCGATCTTCGCCATCGCCTCCTCGCTGTCAGCGATATCTAAGCGATAGCTGCCCTCACTGCCCTCCATAACCGCCGTCACAGAACTATCCCGCGGTATTGAGTAGCTGTTATTTTTTACAATAATTCCGGTCTGGGGTTTCTCCCGCTCTGCATCTGAAAGTGTTTCCGTCCCAGCCTCCAACGTATATGTACGGCCGTTTATCTCCACGGTTTCTCCAGGCCCCGGGCCGCCGCCTCTTCTGGCGAGTATGGTAAGTATGCCGTTATTTTCTTCCCCGGGCTGTTCATCTTTCTCTGTCTCCGCGCCTTCCGCATTCCGATTCGCCCTGTCGGTATCCTCCGCCGCATCCTCAGTTTCTCTGCCCGATGCTTCTTCTTTCGGTCCGGCCGGAACTTCATCTGTCGTATCGTCCGCTGCTGTACCCTGTCTCCTGCAGATAACGCCTGTAAAATCGCCGCCTGCCTTTGACAGACAAGTCCCTGTCAGATCCGTTACCCCTGCCGGAATCACGGCAATGCGGGTTCCCGTAAAGGCCTGCCCTCTGTAAGTGTCCCTGTAAAGCTTCGTAGACGTATTTTCATAGGAGCGTGCCGGGATCTGGTCCCCTGCAAAATAAATCACGCCGTCCTTCACCTTATCGTTATCAAAAGCCCGAAGACCGATCTGTTCCACAGACGCCGGAATGGTCACCATACGGATCGGACAGCCCGCAAACGCTCTGTCACGGATCTGCCGCACACCCTCCGCGCCGCTAAAGGACGTTAAATTCACACAGCCCTCAAAAGCGCCCTCTCCGATGACCGAAACACTTTCCGGAATCTGCACTCCGGTTACGCTGCTCATATCCTTAAACACTTCCGGACCGATCACCTTTACGGAATCGGGAATCGCAACTACGCCGCCTGTCCCTCTGTAAGCGAGCAAAATACCGTCGCCCACGATCAGAAACGCGCCGGCCCCGCCCGCATTCGCTTTCCAGCCGGAAAGCCACGGCGTCTTGTCAAAGGCAGAAACACCGATTTCCTTTACACTGTCAGGTATGACTACATCAGTCAAATCATCGCAATGATAAAATGCGCCGTACCCGATTTCTTCCACCCCATCGGGTATCTTCGCCGCGCCCACTGACGATCTCGCATAGGCAAACTCTCCGATCCTGCGGATACCGGCCGGTATATCACAGGACGTCATATCCTCGTCGTAATAAGCCTGCGCCGCTATAGTTTCGCCGTTCACCACCGTATATTTCGGGAAAGAACCGCCCTTCGCATCCTCCGATCCTGCAAGACCGGGAACCGTATCCGGTTCAGGTTCCTCCACCACAGGCTCACCGCCCAGAATTTCTCCGGTGCCTCCCACATTCACGGTTGCTTTGGCATTGTCTATCAGCACATAAACCTCCTGCCCGACTACACGGGATTTGGCTTTCACACGGGAATCATCTTCCTCCGCCTCCATGGCGTTCATATGGGTTACCTCATGGTAATAATCCACCGGCCCAACAACCGGCGCCTCCTCGCTGTTCTCACTGACAGTTCCGGGAATCGGCGCCTCCTCATACTCAGAAACCTCTATATCATCAAAAACCAGTGTCTCCGCGAAACTCTTTGCATAAGATCCGGCCTCCGCATGAATTTCCAGCTTCGTACAGCCGTCAAATGCGGTAGCATGGATTTTGCTGACCGAAATCGGAATCGTGATGTCACGCATTCTGACACAGTCTTCAAAGGCCTTCATGTCAATACTTTTTACGGAATACGGAATGCTGACTTCCTTTAGGTTCTTACAGTTAGAAAACGCATATCCCGTAATCTCCGACACATTGCCGCTGATGCTCACACGCTGCAGATTATAGTCACCCCAGAAACTGTAGGGTCTGATCTTATTCACTGAGGACGGCATACTGTAGGAATCCGCTTTTCTGCCTCCCAGCACCTGATAAAGCACATCCCATCCCTTTTTGTTATAGATCGCACCGTCTTCACAGACAAAATAAGGATTATCGCTGGAAAAGTCCACGGATGCCAAACTGTAATCGCCCGCAAAAACACCATTTCCAAGATTTTCAAGCCCCTTTCCGACAGAAATCCTTCTCAAAGAAGGACAGCCGGAAAAGGCCGCGTTTTCAATTATTTTCACACTGTCGGGAATCGTCACGCTCTCCAGATTTTCACAATCGGAAAAAGCCCTCACACCGATGACCTCTACCGCGTCACCCAGAGTAACGCTGCGCACATAGTCATTCCCCGCGAAGGCTTCCGCCTCTATCTTTTTTACCTGATTGGAAAGAGACACGTTCTCAGCCGTGCCATGATACTTCACTAATGTAGTTCCATCCATATTAAAATCAGATGCGGCGGAGGAATCCTCCGCCTCCACATCTGATACAGGAATCTGTGTCACGACAATCGCTGTCACTAAGAACAACGTGCCGATCAGCTTTCTTATCTGTTTCCTCATAAGATTCCCCCTCGGGATCCTGAATCCCTTATGCCTTTGCCTTCACCCTTTTGTCCTTTTTCAGGAACAAAATGATTGACAGACAAGCCAGCCCGAGCGATAAGAACCACTTCGGATGAATCGGGTCACCGGTCTTGGGCGTCACGTCAAGCATACCCTCCACCAGATTTCCGGTGTCCACGTAAACCGTATAAGGCGAGAAGTGCGTTGCACGGAAACGGATACAAGGTACGCCGTTTATCGTGGTAAAGCTCTCATTCAGGCTTTCTAACTGATCGCCGTTAATGACCGCACCCGCCATGTTGTTACCGCCGTAAGCCACCAGCGAATCCGGAATCGGGATCGTAATGTCTACAGACAGTCCCGTGGTATCCGTAATCTTAGTAGTTCCGGTAGAATCATAGAGACTGATATCCATTGCATAATACAGGATATTGTCCAGTGTACCGTACTTGTTTGTGAGAGCTGCCGCAACAGCGCGGGTCGCCTCATCCGTCTCGGAAATCTTCACGATGAAGTTATCCGAAGATCCGTTCGTATTCGCCGTCGCCAGATCTCTGTTGGAGATTCCGGGCTTCTCAATGTCCACTTTTGTATTGCCATTGCTGTCGGTCGTAGTGCCGCCGCCGTTTCCGGTATTACCGTTTCCGCCGCCACCGCCGCCGGTATTCACAGCCACCGTGGGCGCTGCGGGCGCTTCCACGTAATTCGCCTTAACCGTCACGTTGTTGGCCGGCATCGTAAACGTCGTTGTCGTCATAGTCGTGCTGGCAAGAGCCACACCATTCGACTCTGTCGTCCATTTCTCGAATCTCATACCGTCTGCAGGCATATAGCAGGAAATGATAACTACCGTACCCGGTGCATAGCTTCCGGAACCGCTTCCGCCCTCCACAAATACCGTGTACTGTCCAACACCGCTTGAAGTGGTCGATGTAGCGCTTGTGGAGCTGCTGGAAGTCGAACTGCTGCTGGTGCTGCTGCTCTTTTTACTACTACTGCTGCTACCGCCGCTGTTCTTACTGGTAGTCGTATTCTTGCTGGTGTTACCGGAGCTGCCGCCGCTGGTACTGCCGTTGCTGGTGGTGCCGCCGCTGGTATTTCCGTCGCCACCATTCTGTCCAAAGAGCGCAAGTACTGTCATATTCCGGTTGATAATCGTCTCAGGCGTCCATACCTCACCCATGTCTGTTCTGAACTCGTTTAAGAATGTATATCCATCCGCCGTCGGGTTCGGTGAAGGTACCGGTGTCGGCAGACCACCGTTTATGGGATCCGCAAAGCTTGTTCCGGGCACAATGAGATATCTGTCGTTATCATCCGCGCCTCTTCCGCTGAACACCTGCCCTGTCCTGCCGTGTACAAACTGTACGCTGCACTTGCCGTCAACCATTGTGCCGTCACTGGTATACTGAGCCACGAAAACAGTCATATCGTTCTCAATCGGATCATCCAGGGTCTTGCCCTCGTCACTCATCCACTTGTCAAAGACATAACCAGGTCTGTGGTTCTTCTCCGTAACCTTCTCAGCTTCTGCCGGCAGATCGGTCACTCTCGTTCCCTTATCCACTGTAATCGCATTGCCAAGAGGTGTACCGTCGTAATCGTAGAACCATACCCTGCACGCGTTAAGCGGCTGGAAGTCAATCTGGTATCTGTCCGCGTACCGCTTCGCCGCAGAATCTTCATAAGAATAGATCGTAAAATCACTTCTGGGCGTAAACGCCGTATCCGCAATATCCACCTCTCTGCCGTAAATCGTCACGTTTGCGTGGGTCGTGCCCGACGTCGCCGTGCGGGTAAAGGCATCGTCCCCAATCTTATTCACGGAGCCCGGCAGAATCATCTGTCCGATTCTCTCACAATCCTTAAATGCATTTTTCGGTATGGTCTTTAACCCGGCAGCGTCGGAGAGATTTACAATAGAGATATACTTACATCCCTCAAAAGCGCCCTCTGCAATAGCGGGAAGAGCACTTCCCCCGTCCTGATCCGTCTCACAAGTCTCGCACAGGAACGGAATCAGACTGTCGGTTGCTGAGGATATCGTGGAGACTGACAGCTCTTCGCCGACACCGCTCCTTCCTCTGGCAAGCAGACACTCAATGATACGATATCTGTCGTTTCCGTCCGCGTCCTTATGCCGCTCATAGAGAATGCCTCTCTCCGCAGGATAATCCGCACTGCCGACCAGATTGATCAGATTCTCACAATTACGGAAGGGCAGCTTTCCTACTTTCGTCACCGCAGGTATCTCCACCCGTGTCAACTGTTCGCAATCGTCAAAGGCATAATCCGGCAGGGTTTTGACCTCCGACAGAACAACACTCTGTATCGTATCGTTACCCTTTACGGCCTCTTCTCTCTCATCGTCATCGTCATAGTCCTTATAATAACCGCTGAACAGGCCGGGAACCGCACCGCCCAGAGTTGTGGTGTACATGGTGTCCGCCGGACGATCCTTGATGTATTTATTGTAATTGTCGCGGTTCTGCTCCATATAGGTAATCACGTCTATGGAATCTATGCCCGCGGGCACATAGATATCCTGCGTCGCGTGGATGAATCCCCACACCTTCTCAGGTACCTGCTTAAATTCCGGAAGCGCGCCATACTCCGCCGTGCTCATCTCTATATAATTCTGATAATTATCCATAAAATTATATGGATATGCTTCAAAGTAAGGCACCGGATTCTCAATCGCCTGCACAACAAGAGGCTTGAACAGGAAATCCGTCAGTTTACCTTCCGCCGTATCGTTCTGTCCGCTCCTGTACTCCAGCCATGTGCCGTCACAGTAAACCGGATTGATCCACGGACCATATCGAAGATCCAGTTCCTTCTCGAAATCCGCCTCCGGAATCACCCGTCCGTCAAGCGTGACATTCGGAGCTCCTGTACGGTATGCGTCAAAAATCACCGCATACTCATGCCGCAGCGTATTGACTTCCGCGCTGTCCGTATTGTAAACCGTATAATAATAGTACTCCTCCATATCGCGGCAGAAATCCTGCAGCTCATCGTCTCTGGTCAGATTTTCCAGATCCTGAAACTTCGGGTAATCCAGCAGCGTCACCTCACCGGTTGACTTATCAGGCATCACTGTCAGACGCGCCCCCTGCTCGCTATCCCAGAGGCTCTGGTAACAGATATTCACCGGCGGATAGTTCGGGTGATCCGGGTCTCTGAGCACATTGTTCTGATCCGTAGCCCATTCGAAGGGCGCATATCCCTTCACAATATCCCCGTGGAAAGTCAAATGGTCGCCTGTGGTGACAAAGGCATCCGTTCCGATCTTTAATGCCGAATGTCCTGCGGCAGGCTTGGTAAAGTAAACGTCATACAGGCTTGAGCATCCGGCAAAAGCGTTCGCGCCGATGCTTGTCACAGAATCCCCGATCCGTACCTTTTTCAGCTTTTTCAGATCACGGAACACACCGTCGCCGATCTCGGACACGGAATTATTCTTTATGGTAATGCTCCTGATCACGGCACGCAGATCTTTATCGTCAAAACATCCTGCTCCGATTTTCTTTACTTTAATGTCGCCGATCATCTCGGGGATCACCAGATCCACCATTCCGGGATCTCTGGTAATCAGTGCACACGAAATCAAAGTGCCGTCCTCGCTTGCGGAATAGCGGTATCTCGTGCCGTCGCTCTCAAGCGCCATCTCGTAATGCTTTTTACCGTCTTTGATATAGACATAAGGAATGCCCTTGCCGTCGGTACGCACCGCATCCCATGTACTTGTTCTGGGAAATGCCGGACTGTTCGCGTAAAGCTCCGGCCCGTACACACAGAAACCATCCGCCGTCACATCCTTAAACAATTCCGGATCAAAGGAAGCTGATCCGCATTTATCGGAAAACTCCGCTTTCTTTAGGCCGAAACAATTATAGAAGGTATGCGGCGGCACCTTTTTCGTGTAATTTTCAATATAAACCGTTTCAAGACCACGGCGGTTTGCAAGGACATAATCATCCATGGTATCCAGTCCCTCACTGGGGAAATGGAACTCCGTCATGGAATCGCCGCTGGGCGCAGGAATAGCAAACGCTGCTTTACCGATCTTCGTGATAACCGTTCTTGCAAATTCCACCTTCGTCAGTCTGGTATCACCATAAAAAGCAAAATCGGACAACGAACAATTATCCCCCGTATCAAAGAACTGAACTTCGGCAAGATCCAGACAAGCTGCAAAAGCTCCATGTCCGATCGAATTGACATGTCGAGGGAACTCCAGTTTCGTGTTAATTCCCGACCCGTAAAAAGCCTCCACACCAATCGTATTTGTAGGCGAGGTATCACTAAAGGTTACTGACGTCAATCGTTTACAGCCGTAAAAAGCACGATCTCCTATGGTAACCGCATTACCAATATCCACACTGGCAATATCTGCTCCGTGAAAGGCGCTCTGTTCAATGTTCCTTACATATTGGTCAATTTCGATCTGTTTAACATTATGTACCTCTGCGAAAGCCCTGTAAGCAATAGACGTAATCAGACAGTCATCCTTCTCCACAAGATAACCGTCCACATCCTTGTAGGTAGAATCTTCAGACACCTTACCGCCATGTGCCACATATACTCTGTCGCCGCCCGCATTTTTTCTTCTGTCGGAAGCAATCTCCAACGTATAGCCGGTTCCCTTTAAGATTCGGTTGTGCTCACAGAAAAACCGCTTCCTGTCTGCTTCATTATCAATATCAGAGGGAGCCTTTTCCAGACTTTCAGGCACCGTTCCCGCAGCAGCCTCTGCAGCAGCCTTAGCTTCTGCTGCGGTCTTTCCGTCTTTAATGGCATCATCGTACGCCTTATTATACACGCTCCAATAAGCCTTAAACCGATTGACTGCCGCATCATAATCATGCGCAAAATAAGATTTGAAATACTCAAGCGCCTTCTCGTCCAGAGATACTTCCTGCGTGAGTCTGTCCATATTATTAAGCGAAAATGTAATTTTCTTCGTTGGCCAAAAATCAAGCACCAGAGGATCCGAACTTGTATTCACATTCAGATTATCCATATTTTTTATTGTCGTATTTGGCCCCGCTCCTGTTTGATTCAGCTTCTCCGGCTCGGAAAAGTAGAGACTGTAAGCGTTTTCATAGACAATAAAATAGGCCCGGTTCGGCTGTAAACCCAGATTTACTTTCTCCGCCGGAAATTCGTCATTATATTTGCACAGACGCCCTGTTTTGTTTGCCTTTGGCTCATACAAAAACTGCCATGTAAGGTAGAGTTCTCCGCCGTAGCGGGTTACAATCTCCGTAGGAACCAAATCGCCGTTATTTATCCCGCTCAAAATCCTTTGTTCAACGGCTTCCTCTGAATCTCCTGCACCTTCTGTCACATCCAGAACATATTTGTTTCCTTTTGCGTCATCCTTTCCGATCGGCTTCACATCACCTTCCACATACGCCACCGGCGACTCCACTTCTTCTCCTGCTCTTGCCCCCGGATTATCAGCCAGGTTTTCCGGTGCAGGAATAGCGGCCACCGCAATAGAAGTGACCATCAGTACCGCCGCCAGACTTCGTCTGGCCGTCTTCCTTAATCTTCTCTTAGGCTTTCTCGCTGCTGTTTTTTTCGCCATGGTGTATCTCCTCATTCCCTTACACATTCTAATTTATGTCAATCAGTCTTTTGTATGTCAACTGACTCTCTTCGCTACCACCACAAACCGGCCGTCCGTCTCGGAGCTGTCACAGGTGGACAGGGTCAAAAGCTCGTCACCGTATCTCGCCGTCACGCCGGTATCATACAGAGACAATGCCGCCATCTCCTGCATATTGGAATTAAATTCCGCTTCCGAAGCCGCGTCAAAAAACTGATAATACTTAAACACCACTTCATCCTCATTATAGATTCTCGACCGGAACACATACATCACTTCATAAGTGCCCTTCTCATAGATCGTATCAAACTGGATCAGTGCATGTTTCTTCCCATACTCTTCGCTGCTGTAGTTGTTCAGATTTCCGAACATCTTTCCGGACTTCATATGATGTCCGTATATGATCAGATTAGTGTTTCTTCGCACCACGTCGCAATCCTTATCGAGAAACAGACTCCCGTTCTTGTCATACTCCTGATTAAAGTTGTGATCCAGATAATATTCATTATTGGCAGTCTGCATCACCGGGTAGTCTATTATAGTATCGTCAATTTTCAACCATCCGATTAGTTTTTTGTTTTTATTATAAAGTGTCTGGTACTCCTCCAGCACCTCCAGTTCGATCTCTTCCTCTTCCGTATAGTGTATGGTTACGCCGCGGAAAAGGCTCCCTGTCAGTGCGCTGTTTCCTTTTAACTGGGAAAGATTCTCATAATCCATCTCGTTTCTCTCTACGAAAAACGAATACACACCAAAATAGCCAAAGCACCCTGCAGCCACGACACTACACAGAATAACAAGAAGCCTGCGTCGTCTGTCGCGCTTCTTTATCTGTGCCAGAATTTCTTTCTGCATGTCAGCGTCGTAATCCTCCAGAGAGACCTGCTTCGCCTTCTGCTGCTTCACATTCTTCTGTTTCGGTTTCTTTTCCTTTTTTTTCCTGGAAGAAATCCGGCTGTCCTTATGATAGCCCTGACTTTTGTACTTCTCTGCAAGCTCATAAATTTCATCGTCAAAGTCGTTTCCGACTACTGTCTCAAAACGATACTTCCCAGCCTGCATATCGGAATACAGGGTAATGACCGCTCCCGGCTGCTCCATATCAACCTGAGAGCGGATCTTATTTATCAGTTCCTGATCGCGCAGAGCCGCCTTATAATCCGCCTCCGTCCTCAGTCTTCTCCCTGCAACTTCAAACCCCGCCATATAGGGATCGCTCCTTCATTTCCTACTATATCTGGTTCTCAGATACCCATATTGGCATTGACATAATATCATCGCATATACTTCTATTTTACTCAATTATGAAAATTATGCAAGTATTTTGCGGCAATTACCCGAATATTTGACTGAGCAGGCTCTTTCCTTTTATCTTAAAGCTCACCGTCTTTCTGCCGCCATAATTGCCATTTCCCTGAATGGTCAGCTTGGCGGTTCCCTTATTTATGTTGTTGGAATATCCCACAACTGTGAAATCATCTGGTGATAAAACCATACCGCTCAACGTCACCGTAATGTCAGATGCCTTCGGCTCAATTGCCTTTCCCGTATAGGTCTGCTGTGGCACAGTCACTTTTGCTTTCGCAAGATCAGCCCGCACAAACCGGTAGGTGCCTTTCACCGTTCCCTTGTAATTGCTGCCCTCTATCGCCTTTACGGACACCTCAATCCGCGCATTCGCCGGTATAATATCCGTGGGTTTTACCGGATCACCTGCTTTTCTGGCTGTCGTGTCACTTGGATCGGTCGTTCCCACATTGGTATATTCCGTATAGGAATATGTGATGTTTTTGTCGTAATCCCTGCCAGCCGTAAGGGCTTTTCCGTTCATATCCAGCACTTGAATTTTGGTCTTATAAATATTGGCCTTGGCCTGATAAACCTTATCCGATGCGGACACGGTTATTTCAGAACCGGACAATCCCTGCACCTCATCAGAAACATCCCGCACCTCGACCTTATAGGTTCTCGTCGCGCTGCCCTTGAAGTTGCCTTTTCCCTTAACGGTCATTGTAGCAATGCTTCCGGCTGCCTTGTTGTTCTTATAAGATAGTGTGTAATCCACACCCTCCGTCAGCTTCTTACCATTAAATCTGACAACAGGCTTCGGCACGCTTCCTCCCTTCATATAAGGATATGCCGCCAATGTCTGGATTTCCACTTTTCTATCCGGGTCAGTCATCAAATCATATGCGTTTATCTTATACGTCTTTTTCAGGGTGCCTCCGTAAAAGCCTTTCCCCTCAAATACCGCCGTCGCTGTCCCAACCTTTACATTGTTCTGATACGTCACGGTGTAGTCCGTTCCCCTGACCAGCGTGCGGTTCTCAGTGACTCCGTTTACTTTCAGAGATAACGTCACGCTGCACGCAGGCTCCACGGCGCTTCCTGTGTAAACGGCAGGATCAAATACCACCTTTGCCTTACTCATCAAAGCGGCGGCCTTGATCTGGAACGTCACGCGCTTCACGCCGAAATATTTACTCCTGCCGCTCGCCCCGGTACCGGTAATGATAACCGCGGCAGTTCCCACATCCTTATTGTCTTCGTAGGTCAGCGTGTAATCCTTACCCTCTTCAAGCAGTTCCTTACCGCTCTTTACCGTAGGTTTGGGTGTAATCGCCATACCGGTGTAGGTATAGGACGGAATTTTGCTGACTGTCAGCTTAGGCACGGGCGTTCCGTCCGCGATGATCGCGAAAGTGATTTTCCTCACTCCGGTATAGTTTCCGGTTCCGGTCAATGTAACCGGATAGTTTCCGGCTGCAATCTGCGCCTCCGCAGCAATGCTGTAATCCTTTTTGCCGGAAAGCTTCTTACCGTTCCATGTAATGGTCGGAACAGGCTTCTGCAGCTTGTTGTTAAATACCACCGTCAGGTCATCCGTCTTTACATCCGGATCCTCGATATTCTTCGGGGCAATCGTGAAAGTCTTATTCAGCTTCCCCTCATAGTTGCCTTTGCCGGTAATCACGATCGTCGGCGCCTTGGCTGCCTTTTTATCCGCCGCATTCACATTATTCTTATAGCTGATGGTATAATCCTTTTTCTCCTCCAGCCGTTTCTTGTAGTCATAAATCCGCACTTCCGGTTTGATGGCTTTTCCTGTGTAGACATACCCTTTCACATCCGTAACCCACATTCCCATAGGAATGCCGTCTTCATCCTTCGGAAGGCCGGTCTCATCCTCCTTGGGGACATCCTCATCAGGAACCGTCGAATTATCCGGATCGTCGGGATCATCCGGATTGCCGGGGGTCAGGGTCTTATCCAGAAAATATGTCGCCCGCAAAACTTCACTGTCCCTCTTCCCGAACATATGGGCAGTGGCACAAATCGTCATCGTTCTGTTGATCTCTATGGCTTCACTGTACAGCCGCCGTGTCTGGGAAGTGCGTGGATCGCTCGCATCCACGGTGTAGTAGATCTGCGCGCCCTCCTCATCGGTGAGAAGACGCACGCTGGTCTGCGGTCTCACTGTACCTGGCGTCACATCCACACGAGGCATCAGCGCCTGCCCACCGCCATAGGCTTCCCGCACGCTCACCTCGACCGTAACGGTCCGCTTCGCGTCGTCGTCCGTATACACAAGCTCAGGCAGGATCACCTTGCCCTGCATTTTAAATTTCTGTTCCCGCTCCTCCTTTTCATTGTAACTCGTGCCGGGTACAGGCTTTTCCGTGTCCCATTCTACCTGTGCCGTAGTACGGATATCGTTTGACGATACCGTATCATTATATATTTCGTCCGCTTTGCTGTCTGCAAGATAAATGACCGCCGTCTTTTTGGAGAGATACTGCTCCGCAATCTCCGCAAGGGTCAGGCCGTGTGTCACGTTTGTGACAGCCTTAAGCACACCCCCATTATCTACACGCTTGAATCTCGCCTTTACTGTCAGCTTCCCCGGTGTATAGCTGATATCATAATTCGGCCACTCTTCCCGATTGATCCCAGACGCCGCCAGATCATAAACACCTGTCTCGGTGGTGTCTACTCTCTGCTGTACATTCACCGTAAGATGCTCTGTAAATGCATCCTTTTCACTGTCCAGGATTCCTTTCAGTTCATACAGCGCTTTTTCAAAGTCATCCGGCGACAAAGGTGTGTCCGCCTCGAGCGGGTCTCCCTTTTTCACATGCAGCTCCTGATCGTTCACGGCAACCGTCAACGCCCGCTGACCTATGGTAAAAGGAAACTCCCATTCCTTAGCCTTATAATTTTTCGTATCATTTTCCACCAGGCTGACATAAAGTGTATAGCTGCCGGCATCTACAGGCAGAAGGGCAGAATCCGTATTGGAGGTTATTGTCTGGCTGTATTCCGTGCCGTCCTTCTTCATTCCCTCCACACGATATTCCAGATTCACCTCATTGGTAATGTCCACACCACTTTTGGTCAGCACCTTCGCATTTCTAATGCACTGTACCAGATCGACAAACTGACCGTCATATTCCTTGTCCGTAATTCCCGCTATACCGGCAAGCTCTGTATCTTTCGTTTGAAGAGGCAGAATGGAAAAAGTAAACTCTTCTTTCAGGCCGTCTGTATCAAACTTATAGTTATCCGGATTCTTCGGTTCAGCCGAAATCTCCAGTGTATACTTACCGCATCCGACAGGCGCAATCTTCTCATACGCCGCCGCGAAATCCTGCTCCACGCTGCTATAGGATAAACTGGCCGTCGTTGTCCACGGCCCTCCGGGCTCCGGATAATAGTCATGAAGCTTTTCGGCTGTCAGCGTATATGTCCATGTCAGCTCCGCTTCCTGGGGCGTCCAGATCGGAAAACCACTGATGCTGTGCTTCTTCCCGTCGTATGTTTTGTCTTTTGTCTCTACTCGTCTGTCAATAAAATTAACCGTAAGCTCCTGCTTCTCTTCTGCGCTTCCGTCATCCGCCGCCGGAAGGGTAATCACATTCTCCGCCGCCCCATCCTCTTCGTCATCTTCCGGCGCTTCGTTTTCCGGATTCTCCTCAGGATCCGCTCCCGGCTGGCCATCGTTGCCATTGTCCGGATCCGCTTCCGGCCGTTCTATGTTGTCACCATCCGGATCTTCTTCCGGTTCCGGCTCTGCCGGTTCTGTACCCCCGGGCGCAGGCTGGTCATTATTTCCATCGTCTTCGTCCTCCGCAGGATCGGTGCCTTCCGGCCTGTCAGTCACCACCCCATCGTCTATTTCAACTTCCGGCTGCGGAGTCTGTTCCTCCGCAGGAGATTGTGCGGGCACACCGGTTTTCTCTTCATCCGCATCTGCCGGAGATACCAGCTCCTCCGCCCGGACATACAATCCCGTCTGCGGCATACAGGTAGCCACCATCACCGCCGCAAGAAGTGCCGATCCCATCCGATAAATCCTGCTCTTCTTCATCTTTCTCTACCTTCTTTCTTCCCCTTGTTCCTTATATATGACAACATATACCATGTGATCCTGTTGAACATCCGACAAAGCACAGTCGGACATAATCTTTGAATATTGTAGCACAATTCTTCCGTTTTTACAATATTGCGCCCGCAAAAAAAGACTCCTTGTCTATCCGACAACAAGTCTTTGACCACAAAATATAGTATACTACCCCATGTTCATCCCCAATACCTCCGCCACATGGTTCTGCAGGAAGTTGTCCTGCCTCCCGGACAGTCCCATCTCGTTCAATGTCTGCACCAGCACATTGCAGACCGCCTCGATCACAAGCACCCTGCCGTCGTCCGTGTTCAGATGGTACAGATAATCTGTGGTCGCCACACCTTCCCAGGCCGCCGCCGGATCCGGAATCTGATAGAGAAGCGAAAGCATATCGCCGATCTCACTGCCGACGGCAAGCGCCTTCATCCCCCTGTGCATCCACTTATAGAAGGGGGCGTATTTTTTATTGAGCAGATAGACGATCTGCATCGCCTCTTTTACGAACTCCGTCAGGGCAAGTTCCGCCGCAATGCGCTCCCCCCGCTTCATGGCGCGGGCGTAATTGTACTGTCCCGCCTGCGCTGCCTTTGCCAGACTCTCCGCCAGTTTTTTCAGCCACACTTCCCTTGGATAGTAGGCCAGAAGCCCCTCCCTGATTCCGGTGAATATTCCGCACGGATCTTCAAATACCGCGCCGTTTGTCGCCGTGGCAAGCGCCGCTTCCGAAACCGCAAACCACGCCGCCGCCGTCTCCGGCGCGCTGTCTCTGCCAAGAATTTCCAGATAGAAGTCCTCCAGACAGAGCACGCCTACGCGCCCTTTTCCCTGCTCCTCCTCCACACGTCCGGAAAAACCCATAAATTCTTTTGGCAAAGCGTCATAAGCCGCCTGCATTTCTTTTCCATACTGCCGGTAAGTCTCGCGGGGCAGCCAGATACAAAAGGACGGCCCGTAATCGTGATCCGCAGAAATTGCATCATCAAATCCAAAACACTCCGATCCATAGCCCACAAGCCCGGCGGCCGCCTGATCTGCAATTTCCGAAAACTGTTCAAATATCAACTGCCTGCCATATGTCTCGTAATATTTTTTCGCCAACTCCAAACCTTTCATACCAGCCCCGCGCTTCTCTTCCATCATTCTTTCCACATTTCCTGACATTTTATTAGCCCTGCCAACCGGCCAGGCTTTTCCCTGCCTTCCATACCGTTCATATCCATCCGGTTCCAAAAAACACGCCGGATATTTATTCAGCCTTCCCCTGAAGCCGCCCGAGCACTTCCCGCGCCTTGTCCGTATATTCTTTTTGTTTTTTCTCATTTCCCATGGCGCCGTACACCGCCGCACAGTTCTCGCAGAGAATGCCGTAACTCATGTTTTCCCCGTAATGACATTTCACGTCTTCCAGTGCGCGTTCATAAAAGGACAGGGATTTTTCATATTCGCCATCCCGGAAACAGGCTTCCCCCATCCCTGCCAGCGCGCCGCTGTAGTGCTCATTGGGTTCCCCTGTTCCCTGTTCAAAAAGGTCTATGGCCCGCGCAAGACACTTCTTCGCCTCCTCATTCTCCGAGAGCTTAAAGTAAACAAGCGCCAGATTCGTGAGCGTGGTGGCCGTCTGCGCCTCGTTTCCTTCCTGCTTTTCTATGATGGCAAGCGCTCTTTTCGCACTCTCCACAGCCTCCCCGTTCTCCCCGGCCTTTTCCAGCATAATGCACATGTTGTTGTAAAGGCTCGCCCATCGGTAGTCCTCCGGCGAAAGCAGCCTTTCATAAATCTGCATGGCCTGCCTGTAAAGCCGCAGCGCCTGCGCATAATCCCCTGCCGCGCTGTAGGCGGTGGCTGCGTTTAAAAGAGTCGTGGCAAAGTGCGCCGTATCTTCCAGCTTTAACTCCTCCATCAAAAGAAGCACATCCTCCGCCGCCGTGTAAGCCTTCTCAAAAGCCGATACACTCCGATAAAAGCCGATCATCTCATTGCAGATCGAAATGTAGGCCGCATAATCCTCTTCCTCTTTAGCCTGCTCGAGAGAGACCGTCAGAAAATCGTCGATCTTCTCCACCTGATTTTTTTCAAAATAGGAATCCAGTTCCTCAAAAAATGCGTCAATATTCATAGAAATCCTCACTCCTTTCCGTGTTATCCTTCCATCCGCGCAATGATTCTCTTCTGTTTATAAAAATAATAACCGCTCACCAGCGCCGCACACATGACCCAGCTGATCGGATAGCAGGCTACGATCCACCGCAATCCCTTTCCCGGCGTAATCAGTCCCACCCAGATGATGCGGAACACACATACCCCGAGCACAGATATCACGGTAGTCACAAAAGTATATCCCTGCGCCCGGAGCGACCCGGAAAATATTTCAATAAAAACAAACATGACAAAAGCAGGCGCAATACTGTACATCATAGCCATCCCGATTTCCACCACCGCCGCGTCCCCCGTAAAGATCCCAAGCAGAAACCGTCCCGTGGTCATGAGAAGCGCGGTCAGGCAGACGGCAGTTCCCACCGCCATTCCCAGACAGACCCTTGTTCCCTTCTTCACCCGCTCCCATTTGCCCGCGCCAAAATTCTGTCCTACAAAAGTAGTCAGGGCAATGCCGAAAGAAGAATTGATCATCCAGAAAACACTGTCGATCTTACCGTAGGCCGTCCATGCCGCCATAGTATCCACACCCAGCAGATTGAGCGCCGCCTGCACAATCATATTGGAAATGCTGTACATGGATGCCTGCAGACCGGAGGGAAATCCGATTTGCAGCATATTTGTCAGCACTTCCCGATGAACCCTGATTTTGCGAAACGACAGCTCCATGCAGTCCACTTTATGCATCAGCGCCCACGTCACCAATCCAGCGCTGATCGCCTGCGACACCAATGTAGCTGCCGCCACGCCAAACACGCCAAGCCCGCAGTAAAGCACGAGAATCAGATCCAGCACAATATTTACAATACAGCACACCACCAGATAATACAACGGTCTTTTGGAATCACCGATGGCACGCAGAATGGCCGCACCCATATTATAGATAAACACAAAAATAAGACCGGAGAAATAAATCCTTATGTAAAGTGTGGACATTTCCATCAATTCAGGCGGCGTATTCATGGCACGCAAAACAAGCGGCGCCGTCACCACGCCAAGAACACCCAGGCCGATTCCCCCTATGATTCCGAATGCATAGGACGTGTGCAGCGCCTCCTCAAGCCTTTGCCTGTGAGACGCCCCGTATGCCTGCGAAATCAGAACCGTTCCCCCGGCCGTAAGGCCCGTAAAAAAGCCGACCACCATATTGATGATCTGCGCCGAGGAGCCACCCACGCTGGACAGCGCCTCCTTCCCCGCAAACTGCCCCACGATCACCGTGTCCACCGTATTATAAAGCTGCTGGAAGAAAGTACCGATCAAAATCGGGAAGAAAAAAAGCAAAAGCTGTTTCCAGATGACTCCTTCCAGTATTCCGTTTTGTTTTTCCTGTGCATTTGTCGTGTGTCCCATATTCTCACTATCTCTCAATCATATATTCCAACTGACAGTCGAACGGTTCCTGTTCCACATGCTCCCTGTGATACCATTTCGCCTCCACACACCCCATAGAGCGATAAAACGCCTGCGTTTCCACCGCCGAATGAGCCGATATGTAAAGTTTGCCGGCCCCCTTTTGTTTCGCGAAGGCCGACGCCCTTTCAAACAAATTCCTGCCGATTCCCTTTCCGCGCATGTCCTCCGACACATGGATGCTGGACAAATCCAGATAACGGTGCTCCCCTCCAAACAGCGCAGCCTCCACTGAGACAAACCCCTTTAAGACGCCTTTGTAAAAAGCCCCGCATACAAACCCGCCCGTCAGAACGGTATTTTTAAGACATCCGACTAACATCCGGTACTCTTCCTGTGTCCAATCATCCGTAAACGGATCCGCCACCGTCTTCCACTCGCCATCTATTTTTCTTCTGCACATGTTCACTTTTTGATGACGGACAAAGTTTGCAAACAGTTCCAGACCCAGTTCCCCTTCTCCTAACTGTCTGTACCAGATCTCGTCCCCAGTATAACACTGTCTTCCTTCCATAACATGTTTCAATTTTTCAATCAGATCCAGATCCGCCGGCAGCCACGCCACACTGTCGAGGCTCTCTCTGGTCAGCCATTTCGCCGCTTCATGCTCTTTCAATACCAGATCACCGGATGTAACCGTACAGAAGAAGCAGTCCATGGACAGATGGAAAGTGGGATAATCATATTCCACCGTGTCAAACAGCTCTCCCACCTCGATCTCTGTGTCCAGCTCTTCCCGTATCTCCCGGACAAGCGCCTCCTGCGGCGTCTCTCCCTCTTCCACCTTGCCGCCCGGAAATTCCCAGCCGTCCTTAAATTCGCCGTAGCCCCGCTGGGTGGCGAAAATACGGTCGTTGTGAGTGATGATAGCGGCGGCTACTTTGATTGTTTTCATAATTATTTATATTCTCCTAACCCATTATGAAGTATATTTCACATTTTTCATTGCGCTTCTGACAATTATAACATATACTATAGATAATGAAATCAACGATTTCATTTGGGCTGGTCGATTGACCCAGGTCCATCAAGGGCGGGGAAGTTCCCCGCCATTTTTTTACTACTATTACAGAGGTGAACCGTATTGAATGAACTCAGCATTTTTATAGATGAATCCGGTGATTTTGGTGAATATAATCCCCATTCCCCTTACTACATCATCACAATGATTTTTCATAACCAAACCGAAGACATTCAGCCTGCTATTTCAAGACTAAATCGGGAGCTTTCTTACCTGAATCTTGATAACATGTGCATACATACAGGTCCCATCATACGCAAAGAAGAAATTTATAAAAATATGTCCGTCAATGAACGCCGCCGTATTTTCAACAAAATGGTCGCCTTCATTCGTCAGATCAATATCCGCTATAAGTGCTTCTACATTGAAAAAAAGCATATTGCAGATGTTGTAGAGGCCACGGGACATTTGTCCAGGCAAATTTCTCAGTTTGTTCGTGAACATTATACAGAATTTCTATGCTTTGACAATGTAAAAATATACTATGATAACGGTCAGGTGGAAGTTAGTAAAATACTTTCCTCTGTTTTCAATGCTTTGCTTCCAAACCCAATTTTTCGTAAAGTTATGCCCTCAGAATATAAACTTTTTCAAACCGCTGACCTCCTATGTACATTAGAGCTGGTTAAACTCAAATGGAAAAACAGCATGTTCTCTAAATCTGAACTAACCTTCTTTGGAAATATTCGTGACTTAAAAAAGAACTACTTAAAACCTCTAAGCAAAAAGGAATGGTTCTAATCCCCAAAATAAAATTTCTCCCGTATTCCACCGGTATACTCCATAATGCAGGTCAGAAACCGCTCCCCGTATTTCTCATACTTGAAGGCGCCCATCCCGTTCACCTCCATCATTTCTTCCCGGTTCATAGGCAGACGCACGCACATATCCACCAATGTCTTATCCGAAAAAACAAGATAGGGCGGAATCGCTTTCTCTCTGGCAATCTCCCTGCGCAGTTCTCTAAGCTCCTCGAAAAAGGCGAGTCCTCTGTTATTCAGAATATCTGATCTCCGGTTTGTGCTGCCTTTGATTCGGTCATCCTCTTCCGCCATCCGGCTGCTTCCCGGCTCCAGCTTCACCATTACCCTGTTAAGGCCGTCCACAATGTCCTGTGCCTTCCCTGTCGTCTGTAAAAGCCCGTACTTATCCTGCGTCTGCCGCAGATACCCTTCCTGTATCATCTGACCGATCAGATCCTTTAATTCCTGTTCACGCCATTTCCCTAGTGTACCGTAAGAAGGATACTGCTGTACCCGGTATTCCCGCAATTTCGCGCTTTTTCCGCCAAGAAGTGTGCCGATCACTACCTGTATGCCGTACCTTTCCCCCTGCTCTTCCAGACACTGAATGACTTTTCCCGCTTCCGCCGTCATATCTTTTTCCACATAATGCTTTAAGCAGTTCCCGCATTTGCCGCAGGCGTTCCCGTCTTTCTCCCCGAAATAGCGCAGAATACAGGTGCGCAGACATTCCTTGGTATTGCAGTAAAAAATCATGGCCTGGAGCCGTTTCTCATCCCGCTCCCGAATGGTAAGCTGTTCATCCGGTGTAAAGTCGGCGCTGTTTTCCTTGTTTTCCAGCAGAAACCGGTTAATCATAATATCCTGCGCCGAATACAGAAGAATACAATCGGAAGGCTCGCCGTCTCTCCCCGCGCGCCCCGCTTCCTGATAGTAGTTTTCCATGCTCTGGGGCATGTTATAATGCAGCACATACCGGACATTTGACTTGTCAATCCCCATGCCGAAGGCGTTGGTCGCCACGATCACGGGTTTTCTGTCATAGATAAAATCGTCCTGATTATTCTGCCGTTCCTCCGGAGAGAGTCCCGCGTGATATTTTGTGACCGCTATGCCTTCGTTCCTAAGCTGTTCGTACACTTTCTCCACATTTTTTCTGGTAGCGCAGTATATGATGCCGCTCTCCTTCCCACGGTCCGCCACATAATGCTGCAAATAGCGCGTGCGGTTCTTCGTATGTTCCACCGCAAAGAAAAGATTCTGCCTGTCAAAGCCCGTTACCAGCGTCTTGGGATTTTCCAGTCCCAGAACAGAGACTATATCTTCCCTGACCTCACCGGTGGCTGTGGCAGTAAACGCGCTCAATATGGGCCGTTCCGGGAGCCGTCTCACAAACTGCACAATATGTAAATAGCTGGGGCGGAAATCCTGTCCCCACTGGGAAATACAGTGCGCTTCGTCCACGGCTACCATGCTGATTTCTACCGCCCCCGCAAAACGAAGGAAACGGTCTGTCTCCAGTCTCTCGGGAGCCACATAGATAATTTTATACCGCCCCTGCTCCGCAAATGTCAATGCCTTCGTGATCTGCCCTTCCGTGAGAGAGCTGTTGATATAGGCCGCATGAACCCCTGCCTGATTGAGCGCCTGCACCTGATCCTTCATCAGGGAAATCAGCGGCGAAATCACCAGCGTAATCCCCGGAAGAAGCAGCGCCGGCACCTGATAGCAGACAGATTTTCCCGCGCCGGTCGGCATGATGCCAAGCACATCCTTCCCTGCAAGGATATGGTCGATCAGCATTTCCTGCCCTTCCCGGAAGGCGTGATAACCGTAATATTTTTCTAAAACTTCATATTTATCCATGAAAATTTCCATTCTGCATTCCCGTGTCAGGAATGCTGGCTTTCAGCCATTCTCCTTCGCGAAAAAAGACTGCCGCGCAGACTTTGTACTTCTCTCTTTAATATCGTCCGTTAAAAATCTGCGTAATCGGAGAATCCTCGTTCAGAATCACCGTTTTATTATCTCCCACCACGCTCTCCTTCAGCGCGTCAAGGGCACGCACAAAGGAATAAAAGTCTGTCTTCTCAGGGTCTGCGTATGCGCCCGACAAAATCCGCATGTACTCGGCCTCTCCCTCTGCAACGGTAGCCTCTGCCTTCGCTCTCGCGTCAGAGAGCATGATAGAAACCTCTTTATCCGTCGTATTCTCAATCATTTTCGCCTCGGATTTTCCTTCCGCCGTGTACTGCGCCGCAATATTGCCCCGCTCGGAAATCATACGCGTGTAAACAGCCTGTTTGTTGTCATCCGGCAGATCCAGCTTTTTGACCTCGACAGCCACCAGCTCAATGCCGTACTGATCCTCCACATGGTTGATCTGCCCCATCACCTCTTCGGTCAGAGAAGTAATCTCAATCACTTCCTCCTTCCCCTCAGACAGATCCAGATCGTTCCCGGAAAGCTCCGTTCCCTCCTCGTCGACCGTGATCGTCATTTTGCCGTCACGGCTTCTGATCACCTCGTCCTGCTTCATGTTTGAAATGGTATTTTTGGTAGCGTTATAGACGATGGCGTCGATACGGCCCTCCGCATTCTGCACGGAGCAGCTTAAGGTCTGGGCAAACCGCAGCGGGTCTGTCACGCGCCAGAGCACATAGCTGTCCACGATCATCGTTTTCTTATCGGATGTAATGACATCCGATGCCGGCAGGTCATAAATCAAAAGCTCCTTCGGCACGGTGTCCACGGATTCCACAAAAGGCAGCTTAAAACTGAGTCCCGGCACAGACACCACCCTGTCCACACGGCCAAACTGACGGATCAGTTTAAACTGGTTCTGTTTTGTCACCACCATACAGTTTATAAGCAAAAAGACGCAGGCCACAACCAGCAGGCCAAAAACGACGCCAAATTTCTTTCCGCCTTTTCTGCTCTTCTTTTCTTTTTTCTTTGTCCCGTCGGAACTATATCGTTCAAAATTCTGAACATTGGAATTTTGTGTATGCTCAAACATTTTTTATTCCTCCTCCTGCATTTCTTCCGGCTCCTCTTTCAGTGTATCTGCGTCTCCCCCGATGGAAGAAGCTTCCTGCGTCACAAAGCTGTCAAGCGGCAGCATGGTAGTCGTCTTTCCGCCCTCTCCCTCAATCACTACCTTCACATCAGGCAGTACATCCTCGATGGCCTCGTAAAACATCCGCTTCTTCGTCACCTCCGGGTACTTGGCGTACTCCTGATACATGGAATTAAAACGCGCCGCCTGTCCGCTCGCTTCGTTGATCCGCTCCTGCTTCTTTGCCTCCGCATCCTGTAAAATTTTATCGGACTCCGCCTCCGCATTGGGGATCTGCTCATTCCTGTATTTGTTGGCGTTGTTTAAGGCGGTTTCCTTACCCTGCTTGGCTGTCTCCACTTCCTTGAACGCGTTCTCCACCTCCGCAGTAGGCGGAGTCGCGTCCTGAATCGTGATATTGACGAGCTGAATACCGATGTCGTAAGTCTCCAGCTTGTCCAGAATCATCTGCTTGATGTTGGACTGGATTTCATTTTTCCCCGTGGTAAGTACACTGTCCACACTGTAAGAGCCGATAGTAGTACGGATGCAGTTCTGGGCAATGTTTTTTAAAACAAGCGCCGGATTCTCCGATGCGTAAAGTGCCTTGACCGGATCAGTCACTCTGTATTCTGCATAAAAATCCACATAGATAAAATTATAGTCAGACGTAATCATCAGTGCATCTTCAATGGTATCATCCGCTACGCCGTCGGCGTCCGTCCCGTCCCGGTAGCCGATATTGAAACCCTGAATCGTGGTGTTCACCTTAGTCACATTCTGAATAAAGGGAATCTTAAAGTGCAGGCCCGGCGTAGTAACCGCCTTAGGCGAGCCAAAGGTGCAGACCACAGCCTGTTCCTCCTCCTGAATCGAATAATAGGAATTTCCGGCCAGTATAGCGAGTACACAGACCGCCAGCACGATCTTTGCTGCCGTCAGACTCTTCCCTCCCGGAATACCGGGTTTTTTCTCCCTGTTTTGTCCAAACATATACATACCTTAGCCTTTCTGCCGCTTATGCGCAGACACACGCTTCGCGCTTTGCCCTGCGATTCACTCGCAAACCCGCGCTTCGCGCTCTTTGTCCGACTTCGTCGGACGGTTACTTTTGCCCTGCGTTGCACTCGCAAACACGCGCTTTGCGCTCCTTGTCCGACTTCGTCGGACGTTTGCTCGTTACCGATGCAAGAAAAACAAATGCCGCTCCGCGTCGCTTGTTTTTCTTTTGCATCTGGTATATTATATCATGTTAGGAAGAAATAAATATGAAATCTTTAGAAAATATTTTTTGAAGAAAGGCGGCGTTTATGAGAATTATCTTTATCAGACACGGAGACCCTGATTATGTGAATGACTCCCTGACGGAAAAAGGCATCCGGGAAGCGGAGCTTCTGGCGAAGCGGGTGGCAAAGTGGGACAATATTACGCAGTTTTACTGCTCTCCCCTAGGGCGGGCAAAAAAAACCGCTTCCTACTCTCTGGAAGCAGTCGGCCGGGAAGCGGTTACTTTTGACTGGATGAAAGAATTTGCTTATTTTATTGACGATCCCGTGACGGGACGCCACGGCGTGCCATGGGACCTCATGCCCGCATACTGGACGGAAATTCCCGAAATGTACGACAGAGACGGCTGGCAGACCACAGATCTTTACCGTTCCAACGAAACGATTCTGCCTGCTTACAGAGAAGTCTGCAATGGGCTGGACGGTCTTTTGTCCTCCTACGGCTATACAAGACATAATAACTACTATCACACCAATGCCATGAAAAAAGGCGACGGCACAGAAGCAGAAGACACCATCGTTATCTTCTGTCATCTGGGCGTCACCTGTATGATGCTGAGCCACCTTCTGAACATTTCACCGGTTCTTCTTCTGCACGGATTCTTCCTTGCGCCCACCTCGGTCACTGTCGTGGCAAGCGAGGAACGGATGGAAAACGACGCCATTTTCCGTGTGCAGGTGATGGGTGACGTGACCCATCTGCTCACCGGCGGGGAGCCGGTTTCCCACGCCGGTTATTTTACGGAGCCATTTCAGGGATAGACCGCAGTCAGACATCTGCCATTTCTTTGCATGTCATCACGGCAGTCTGCACTGACTTCCCACTGTCACGCCAGGCAGCTTATATCTTATTCTTCTTTACCGCCACCCCTGTCCCATCGTCATGGGTGCAGGGGTCGGACGATTGTCCGGCAGCTTCGCTATCGCAAAGCCCATAAACACGGTCGTAATGACAACCCGGAGCAGAAAAGGCACAGAGAGATCTATTAAAGGAATCAGATCCAAAAACGTCACCACTACAAACATCAGTACTTTGGCGTATACGGCTGTCCGAAACAGCGCTTCTGCCGGCACCCGCTTGTTCATTACAGAGGCAATGAGCATCGCAAACAGCAGATATACTGCCGCGCACAGAAAATACCAGAGGATTCTCCATAAAAAGAAGACAATATACAATACAATGATTATCACCATAATAAACGGCGCCATTTTTGTTGCAATCCACTCCCGGCTGAGTGCAAAGCTGTCCCCCAAATCGCTGAAATCAAGTTGCTGATACTCACCGTTTTGCATGAGAGAGATGCGGTCACGCCCCACTAACATCACATCCTGATAACCTTCGTCAGCTATCTCATCGGCATCGTCATAAGAAAAGCTGTCGATATCCTCCGTCATGTACACAAACACATTTCCTTCATCGAACAGGAAATCTTCTTCCATATACAACCGCCCGTTCTCCAAAGCAAATTCCGGCAGCTCTTTCGCCACTTTTTCCATATTTATGGATGCAAACGCAGCCGTGGTTGACACAAACGAAAGCAGTGTAGCCACAAACACCAGAAGCGTCACGAACCCGATCATACTTCCGACCTTCACCCTCGTCAGCTGTTCATACAAGGGCGGCACAAAAGAAAAGGCAAACTGTTTAAAAATATTAGGCGCTTTCTGTGGTTCAGAACTGCCGCCGCTGTAATTCCCATAACTGTTTCCGCCGTAAGGATCTCCCTGCTGCGTATAGTTCCCCTGCTGATAGGCATTACCCTGCTGATTATAACTTCCCTGCTGGTAAGCATTTCCCTGTTGATTATAGTTCCCCTGCTGGAAAGCATTTCCCCGCTGATTATAACTTCCCTGCTGGTAAGCATTTCCCTGTTGCGTATAGTTTCCCTGCTGATTATAAGGCCCCTGCTGATACGCATTTCCCTGTTGATAATAGTTACCCTGCTGCGTATAATTCCCTTGCTGATAATATCCCTGCTGGCTATAATTACCCTGTTGCCCGGGATCTGTATTTGGCTGCTGATTAAATTGATTGTCCATATTTTTCCTTCCGGTCCTTTTCGCCTGTCGGTTCTGTTTTTACCTTGTCTGTCAGCGGATTCTCTCCGGGAACCCTACCTTTTTCTGTACCTTACGCAGGGTTTTGCCCGCAAAATACGCCGCCTTCTCCCCGTTCTCTTTGATCACCTTGTCAATGTAATCCTTGTTTTTTCCAAGCTCCTCGTATCTCTCCTGCAAAGGTTTTAAGACAGCCACCACGGCTTCCCCCACAGCCATCTTGAAATCGCCGTAGCCCTTGCCGTCGAACTCTCTCTCCGTCTCCTCCGGCGTCTTACCCGTGCAGGCACAGTAAATATCTATCAAATTCCGGATTCCCGGCTGTTCCTCACTGTAACGTACACAGCCTTCCGAATCCGTCACCGCACGTTTAAACTTACGGACAATCGTGTCCGGATCGTCCATCAGATAAATGCTGCCGTTCGGGTTTTCATCCGACTTGGACATCTTTTTCTCCGGGTTCTGGAGACTCATGATCTTCGCCCCCGACTTTCCGATATAAGGCTCGGGAATCGTAAACACATCACCGTAAACCGCGTTAAACCGCTGCGCGATATCTCTGGTAATCTCCAAGTGCTGTAACTGATCCTTGCCCACAGGCACCACATCCGCCTGATAGAGCAGAATATCCGCCGCCATCAGCACAGGATAAGTAAAAAGTCCCGCGTTGATATTATCCGCGTGTTTTGCCGCCTTATCCTTAAACTGGGTCATACGGTTTAATTCGCCCATATAGGTAAAGCAGTTTAGTATCCATGCAAGTTCCGCGTGTCCCGATACATGGGACTGATAATAAAGACAGTTTTTTTCGGGATCAATCCCGGCCGCGATATAGAGCGTCAGGAGATTTCTCGCCCGCTTTCTGAGCTCCGCCGGATCCTGCCTTACGGTAATCGAATGCAGATCCACCACAGAATAAAAACACTGATATTCATCGCAGAGCGTCACCCAGTTTTTCAACGCCCCCAGATAATTTCCAAGCGTCAGATTGCCGGTCGCCTGCATACCGCTGAATAGTACCTTATCTCCGTTTAACATAATCATCTTCCTCCCATACTTAAATAATATATCACCGCCTTATGTTTCCGTCAAGAAAACGGGCGCAAAGGAAAAGGACCGCTAACGCGATCCCTTCCGGGTTTTTACATGTTTTACTTTCAGTTACAATCATTCTCACAGCCGCAGGTAGAGCCGTTGCCGCCAAAAGGTCTCTGGTCGAAGCGGGGCTCAAAACGGGAATCCTCGCAGGGGCAGGGTTCCGGCTCCGGTCTGCCGCAGGGAGGTTCCGGTCTGCCACAGGGAGGCTCCGGCCTTACACAAGGCGGTTTCGGCCTTGCGGGTTCCTCACAGCCACATCCGCAGCCGTTTCGGGCATTGTTTCCGCCGCAGAAAAGTAACAGAAGTATAAGCCAACAACAATTCATAGTGTTTCATCTCCTTTTTCTCTCATACCATATCCTATGCGAGAAAAAAAAGGCGGTTACTTCTTTAAAATTTTTTTACGGATATAGCGGAAGGTTTTTTCCTCCCCCTGCTCGGCCAGCATATGCAGCAGAAATTCCAGCATACGTTTCGTCTTTTTATGCAGCGGAGGAGGCGTCCTGGAAGACTCATAGTAGGCCAGCGGATCCTGATCCTTGTAAGCGTCCCCGTGATAAACCTTGCAGGCCGCAACCCGGTCCATAAACATCTCTGCCACATAGCGCACAGGCATCGGCGCTGGCGCCATTCCTCCCTCAATCTCTTTCGCGCTGTAATCAATCCAGTACTCATAATGGTGCTTGTTGCGTCCCTTATGGTGGAGCCATGCGGAAGAATAACCGATATCCTCCCGTTCCGCGTTGTTTGGGCTTCTGTCCCCCTGATAATATTTCGCACCTACCATAAACTCCGTCGGGCTGTATTTTGACAGATCATGAAGCAGTCCCTGTCTGTAAAGCCCCACACGAAAACACCCTTCCATAACCAGAATTTTATGATGTGTGATTGTCTTAAAGTGTTCCCATGCCTTATTCATTAACCCTGCTCATCCCCTCTATTCTTTTTACTCTTTTTCCTGCCGCTTTTTTCTGCCTCCACAGGCACATCCCTCGTGGTGCACAGCACAATCGTGCGGGCCGGCACACAGATTTCCTGCGAGGAAGCTGCCGTCTCCTCTATCTCCGGTATCTCCTTTCCCGTAGAAGCCGCATATGTCCACAGCTTGCCCTTCGGGAGTTTCGGCAGGCCAAGACAGGCTGCCTGCCAGTGCATATTAACCGCAATATAGAAAAAGCGTTCATCCTCCTGTCCGCCTTCCGCCGCATAGAATCCGCAATACATGATTCCCATACAGCGGCTGGCCGAACCGGTATCGGGCCTCCACGCCTCTTTCCCGTGAAAAGAAATATCCGGAAAGCCGCAGGACAGGGTGTCTATTCCGCGAAGGAGCGTCCTGCTGTGCAGAATACGGTGCTCCCTTCGCATACCGATCATAAACTTCGTATAGGCAAGAAGTTCCTTTCCTGTCTCCGTATGGTTCCACTTGATCCATGCCGTATCGTTATCCTGACAGTAAGGGTTATTATTTCCTCCCTGTGTATTTGCAAACTCATCCCCGCTGTAAAGAAGCGGCGTCCCCTGTGACATCAGGAGAATCGTAACCGCGTTTTTCATCTGCCGGAGCCGAAGCTCCTGAATGCTTTTCTTGCGGCTCTTTCCTTCCACCCCGCAGTTCCAACTGCAATTATAATCCACACCGTCCTGATTGTTTTCCCCGTTTTCTTCGTTATGCTTGCGGTCATAGGACACCAGATCAGCCAGACGGAATCCGTCCCAGCGGGCAATGCTGTTAACCACGCCGACCTCGGCTTTGTTTTCCCGCAGATGAAACAGAAACGAATTAATCATATTGTCGTCGCCTTTGATAAACCGGCGCATATCATACAAAAAACCGTCGCTTAAAAATCCCTGATTGCGCGTCTTTGCGTCTCCCGCACAGACACAGCCGTTTCCCGTAAGCAGCATCGTCTCCGTAAGCAGCGGCTCTCCCGCTATCAGGTCCATGGGCAGCGTCGCGCTCATCAGATGAAAACCGTCAATGTGATACTCTAACACCCAGTATTTCAAAATATCCAGAATCTCCACCGCTCTCAGCTCCGGCGGAAAATAAAACTGCATCGCCACGCCGATACCGGCTTTGTGAAAAGCCCGCACCATGTCCTTAAACTCTTGTGCCGCATCCTTACTGTGGGCGTAGGCGCTCTTCGGCACATAATAAAGTCCCGGCACATATCCCCAGTAATTGACGCGCGGTTTTTTCTTTTCCTTCTCCTCCTCAGAAGGCAGCTCCTGCTTGTAGGAAAGCATCGCCTGCTCCATTGTCTGCGCCGTGTTTTCCGGCATAATCTCGTCAAACTCATAGCAGGGCATAAGAAGCGCCATATTAATGCCAAGTTCCTTCATATACGGAATTTTCTCTTTCACACCCGCGTAGGTGCCCTTCCATTTCACGCCGGAAGAACGATGTCTCGTAAACCCTCTCACATGAAGGGCATAAATAAGCATCTCCTCAAAGGGAATGTGTATATTCTTATCGTCCGCCCAATCGTAAGCCCCCAAGTCAGGCTGACAGCGGGGCAGATCTGATTTCGGCATACCATATCCGTAAGGATTGCAGACCCGCTTGCAGAAGGGATCCTGATATACCTCTTCCCCTCTGTAAAAAAGATAACTGCATGTCCTGTCATGATAGCCCGAAAGCAGCATGGAACAAACCGCTCCCACCCGGCCGTTTTCCGGAAACGGAATGCGCACGCCGTCCCGGTGTCTTCTGTCATAGAGAAGAATACCCGCCTCCTCCACGCCTTCGCACACCGCTGAAACACGCAGTCCCTCTTCCTCAAAGGATACGCCAAGCGGATAGATTTGCGTCCTGTCCACACCTTTTATATGAAATGTTTTCTGCATCAAAGCCTCCGTTCAATCAAGCCCTTTTCCCGTTATACCGCTCTTTTGGGAATCAAAATTTAAGTCATTTTTTATTATACATAATCGAAGAAGGCTTTTCAATCTAATTCAACGGTTTACCGACCAATTTATCATTGCCTGAGCCGCCAATCTATATTATGATTGGTATAAAGAGTCCGGCAACACTACGACAAAAGCAACGCAGATATGGAGGAAATAATGAGCAAAAACGAAAAAAACACCACACAGGAAGAACTTGACAAGGAAGAAATGACCGTAGATCTGGAACTCGACGACGGCTCTCAGGTTACCTGCGCCATAGTCACGATCCTGACCGTTGCAGACAGGGATTATATTGCGCTCCTGCCGCTTGACGAAGCCGGTGAAAATGCGGATGGCGAGGTATGGTTCTACCGCTACAGCGAAAACCCGGAAGATCCGGACGAAGAACCGGAACTCGGCTATATCGAGGACGATGAGGAATACGAAGCTGTTGCGGACGCCTTTGACGAATTTTTAGACGCCGCCGAGTTTGACGAAATTGTGGACTAGCGTGAGAAGTAATTCTAAAGCTCACGCTTAGATGCTAAAGCGAAGGCAACAACGGATTCAGGAACCGGGAGGGCGCATCCTTCCCGGTTTTTCTGTCATGATAAACCAGACAAAGCTTATTTTTCGCTCTGGTCATAGCCACATAAAACATCCGTCTCTCCTCCTCAATCTCAGCCTGTGTTTTTGATTTATCGGAAGGAATTTTCCCCTCGTTGCACTCCGGCACATAAACTGTCTGAAACTCCAGACCCTTGGCTCCATGCATGGTCATAAGCTGCAATCCCTCCGCGTTTTTTTGCGGCTCTTTTATCACCTCCGCATACTGATCCATATATGTTTTCAGCTCCTGCACCGAAGAAAACTTTCTGGAAAACGCTTCAAATTCTTCCCCGATCCGTATCAGCTCTCCCGCCTTTTCCGACCCGTATTTCTCCCGCAGGAAAGTCTCGTATCCGATTACTTTTCGTATGTAATGAATCTGTAAATGCACCCGTTTCCCAGCCAGACTGTCTATATCCCTGTAGAACCTTTTCACCCGTTCCTGTATCAGGGGCGCAGCCGCATAATAGCCGGTCAGTGCCTCCCGCTCCACGCTTGTCTCCGGCAGGCTTTCCCGCTTCATATATCTGACGGGACGATTCATCACGCGCAGAAAATGCCGTCTTGCATGATCTCCCTGCCCAAGCGCCAGATACGCGCAGATATCCTGAATCACAAAATGGCTGAAACGGTTTTTCGGCCGCTCTTTCATTGTGTAAGGAATACCCGCCTCATGCAGTGTCTGCGCCCAGAAGCCGCATTCCAGATTCGTCCGGCAGATCATGGCGCACGCCGCAAGGTTCCCGCTCCTGTGTTCTTTCTTCAGCATTTCCACAACCGTTTTCCTGAGCGACTCCTCCGACTCCGTCCGGCAGATCTGTATCCCCGTCCCGTCCTCATGGGCTGAAAAAACCGCTTTTGGAATACGGCTTTCATTTTCCCCAATCACTTTTGTCGCCGCTTTCACAATATCCCCATGACAGCGGAAATTCACATCCAGCAGAATCCGCTTCGCCTTCGCGTAATCTGCAAGAAACCGTTTCATGCTGTCAGGGCTTGCGCCCCGGAAACCGTAAATGGACTGATCGTCGTCCCCGACCACAAAAAGATTGTCTTCCGGCGCGGCCAAAAGCCGGATTATTTCATATTGGACCGGCGAAATATCCTGAAACTCATCCACCAGAATATAACGGTACTGCGCCTGCCAGAATGCCAGACACGCCGCATCCTCCTGCAATAACCGGAGACATAGTGTCATCAGATCATCGAAGTCAAATTTGGAAAATTCTGCAAGCCAGCTCTGGTATTCGCCATACAAAAACAGAAAATCTTCCCGCTTCATCTTCCGGATCTTTGGCATATCGTCCATATCATCTGATTTTTCGTTACCGGCCGCTCCATACATCCGTATTTGCATTTCCGCTCCACCGTCTGCTGTTGCTGTCCGTGCCCGTTCCGTCTTTGCCGCTTTTATTTTATACTGACTGACAGCCGTAATGATTTCCTCAATATCTTCCTCCTGTAAATAAACAAATCTGACATGATTGTGCATGATATCCCGAATCAGCCTTCTTTTTTCTGTTTCCGTAATAATGGTATACCCGCGATACTGCGCCGATTGTTTCAAGATATGATAGAATACTGCGTGAAACGTGCCAAACCGTACCGGAAGGTTTTCTTTTTCCATCAGTCGGAAAAAGCGTTCCTGCATTTCCAGCGCGGCAGCCTTTGTGAATGTAATAACAAGAATATGGGCGGGACTGACGCCCTGTGATGTGAGAAGTCTCCGGATGCGGTGTACTGTGACAAAGGTTTTTCCGCTGCCGGGCCCGGCCAACACCATAGCCGGGCCGTCAGCATGCTCTATGGCTTCTTCCTGCCTCAGTGTGCAGGAAAGTTCACGCCTTCTCAAGCAATTCGACTCCTCTGCGGATTCTCGCAAGGGACTCTTCCTTTCCAAGAACTTCCATAAGCTCCGTCGCTCCGCCCGGCGTCATCTGCTTGCCGGAAACGGCGGTTCTTACAGGCCACATCACATATCCGTTTTTATATCCCTTTTCTTCCACATAAGCGGAAAGAACCGTATAAAGCGCATCGTTCGAGTAATCCTCCTGCGCCTCCAGACGCGGCAGAAGATCCTTTAAGACAGCCAGCGAGGTCTCCGCGTTTGTCTTCATCTTCTTATGCGTATACATCGCCACATCATAGTCCGGAAGGGTATCGAAAAAGTCCACATGCTCCCTGATATCCGGGAAAATCTCGATTCTCGTCTTCACCATGGCGGCTATCTTTTTCAGGTCGTAATCTTTTTTCACCGCCTCTTTCAGGTAAGGCTCCGCCATCCCGTAAAAACGGTCGAAATCCATCGCCTTCAAATATTCCCCATTCATCCATTTCAGCTTCGTGTAATCAAACACTGCCGGGGACTTGGAAAGATGGTGATAATCAAACCGGCCGGTTAATTCCTGCAATGTAAAAATTTCTTCGTTATCCTCGGGACTCCAGCCAAGCAGCGCCACGAAATTGACAATGGCCTCCGAAAGAAACCCCTGCTCGATCAGATCCTCGTAGGAAGAATGTCCGCACCTCTTAGAGAGCTTCTGATGGGACTCGTCCGTGATCAGCGGACAGTGCACATACTCCGGCACTTCCCAGCCGAAAGCGTCGTAAAGACGGTTATATTTCGGTGAGGAGGAGAGATATTCGTTGCCCCGCACTACATGGGTAATTCCCATCAGATGATCGTCCACCACATTGGCAAAATTATAGGTGGGATAGCCGTCCGACTTAATCAGAATCATGTCGTCAAGCTCCGCGTTATCTACCGTAATATCCCCGTAAATATCGTCGTGGAAGGTAGTCTGTCCCTCAGTCGGGTTATTCTGACGGATCACATAGGGCTTGCCTGCCGCCAGATTCGCCTCCACCTCTTCCTTCGACAGATGCAGACAATGCTTATCGTAAACATTGATTTCCTTGCCAGCCACCGTCCGGGTCAGGGATGCCAGCCTTTCCTTGTCACAAAAGCAATAGTAAGCCTCGCCCTTTTCTATCAACTGCTTCGCATACTGTAAATAAATGCCCTGCTTCTGGCGGTCACTCTGCACATAGGGGCCTGCGCCGCCATCCTTGTCCGGGCCTTCGTCATGTAAAAGTCCCGTGTTCTCCAGCGTGCGGTAAATGATATCCACCGCTCCTTCCACATAACGCTCCTGATCCGTGTCCTCAATGCGCAGGATAAAGTCCCCGCCCTCGTGTTTCGCAATCAGATAGGCGTAAAGCGCCGTCCTTAAATTTCCCACATGCATACGCCCCGTCGGACTAGGTGCGTATCTTGTTCTTATTTTCTCCATAGTTTTCTGTTTCCTCTGTTTCTTACGATTTTACTTTGTTTATCTTAATTATCCATGCAGAGAATGCCTTTTTTCAGGCATTCTCTTACGCGAAACTTAGTACTTCTCCACGAAGCAGCCCTTGCTGCAAGTGGTTAGAAGTACTTTTCGCGTTATTCGACACGGTTCTGATGCATACTCGGATCCGGTATCTTCTCTGACGCAGCCGCCTTAAAGGATGCAACCGCCTTCGCCGCCGCAGGAATCGCAATGTTCGTACCCGCGCCCGCCACACAGCCGCCGGGACATGCCATACCCTCGATCAGACAGCCGTTCTTCTTGCCGGCCTTGGCCAGCATCAGCATTTTTTTACACTCGGAAAGACTCTCCGCATGCTCGATGTGTACCTCCACGTCCGGATAATACTCTCTCACACACTCCTCGATGGCAGACGCCACGCCGCCCGCCACACCGTAGCCGCGTCCCGCGCCGGTTGCACCGTTTAGCGCATCCATCGCCTGAATCTGATCTAACAGAATGCCCTTTGCCTCAAAAATTCCTGTCAATTCCTCAAAGGTAATGACGAAGTCCACATCCGAACGGATCGTCCTGCGGGATGCTTCCAGTTTCTTGGATGCGCAGGGACCAATAAATACCACTCTGGCGTCGGGATGCTCCTCCTTAATCACTCTCGCCGTCGCCACCATAGGCGTCAGCGCGTTCGATATCTTATCAATGGTTTCCGGGAAGAACTTCTTGGCAAGCACCGACCAGGAAGGACAACAGGAAGTCAGACTAAATGGCAGCTTTCCCGTCGCAACCTCTTTCGCATAGTGTTCAGCCTCCGCAATGGCTCCCATATCCGCGCCTAAAGCCGTCTCATACACATCGTAAAATCCCAGCTCCTTCAATGCCGTTTTCAGCATATCCGGCGTCACGTCCGGCCCGAACTGCCCCGCAAAAGCAGGCGCCACCTGCGCGATAATCTTCTCCCCTGTCTGCAGCGCGCGAATCAACTGGAAAATCTGCGACTTATCCGCAATCGCGCCGAAAGGACAGTTCACCATACACTGTCCGCAGGAAACACACAGCTCGTTATCAATCACCGCGCGCCCCTTCTCGTCGTTTTTGATCGCATTTACGCCACAGGCGCCAGCACAGGGCCGCACCTGATGGGCAATCGCGTCATAAGGGCAGACAGCCTTACATTTACCGCATTTGATACATTTTTCCGGATCGATCACCGACCGGCCATTTACCATGGAGACCGCACCTCGCGGGCAGACCTCACGGCAGGGATGCGCCACACAGCCCATACAGCGGTCCGTCACATAATAGCTGTTCTCCGGACAGGCATTGCAGGCCGAAGGAATCACCTGCATTAACGGCGGCTCATAATACTTTTCGGAAATATTACTCTCCTCCAGCCCCTGCGTCAGATGCACCGGCACATTTTCCGGACGCAGGGAAAGCCCCATAGCCAGACGGATTCTCTCTCTCACAATAGCCCGGTCCCTGTAAATGTTCTCATACTCGGACTCTTCATAGTCCACAATCTTATAGGGCAGCGCCTCTATATCGTCCTTTAAATTCTCTGATTCATAGGCAAGGTGCGCCACCTCTTTAAAAATACGTCTTCTGTTCTTCCGAACCTGCGTATCAATTCCTCTCATACTGCCTCCATTTTAAACCATCGCCGCATTGATAACCGCAGTGCCCCTATGCATCCGGAATCCGAAAAAGGTGTCAGCAAGCTGCCATTTTTTCATTTTCTGTCTGCGCACTGCTCATTGCCATTACGAACATTTTCCCACAAAGTCTTACGGAAGTCAATCACTCTGAGGAAAATCCCGGATGGAGTGCGGATGGAGGAATGCTCTGCGCTGGGAAAGTCAGCGCCGTCTCCTTCTCAGCCAGACCACAAGCCCTGCCACAAGAATCGCCAGTGGAATCACGATCACGCAGAGAACAGCCGCAATATAAGCTGTCTGCGCACTAAATACCAGATTCGGCATGGAAAGGCTCTTGACCGGAACCGCTACCGAAGATTCGTGATCCGCCAGCATACTTATCATACTGCTAAAAAGCTTTACATTATTGCCAGGCGCCATATCGTCCGCAAGACTGGTAAACAGGCTCTCTCCTCCTACCACATAAGCATGGGAAACGCTACCGTCCTCTGTACTTTTTTCCACCTCCAGGCTGACGGTAAAGGGACCGTCAATATCATTCGCACCTTTGCTGTAATCGCTGCTGTCCGTGATATCTGTCTTGGAAAACGCGCTGCCGCTTGTGGTTAAGAGCGGCGTGTAATGGATGTCATCCGCCTCTTCATCATAGGAAAGCCCCTTGGAAAAAGGCGCAAATACCAGTCCGTCCGCCAGCGGAGCCGTCACTTCCGCAGAGGCGATCTCCGGAAACAGATAATACGGATTCTGGTAATAATAATTGCGGTCCTGCTCCACAATTGTGCCGTCCACCTCCGTTATCCCGTAAAAATCCAGAATGCTTTTAAAGTTCGTCATCTCTCCTTCCACCATGGTCGAGACAATCAGCGCATTGCCGCCCTTTTGCAGAAAGGCAATTACCTTTTCGGCATCCTCCTTCGAGTAGTCGCTGGTAGGGGCATTCAAAATAACACCCTGTGCATCCTCCGGGATTTCATCCACCGAGTAAAGCATCAGCGTTTCGCAGGATGCATTTTCCTTCGTTATGGTATTGACAAACTTTTCCTCCAGTTCCAGCTCGCCGTGGCCGCCAATGGCATAAAAGACCGGCATGTCTTCCGTGGTGACATAGGCCAGCGCCGAGACGGTCTGCCCTTCTCCGTCGTAACCCGTAGTCTGGTAACTGTAAGTGGAATAGTCCATTTCATAGGTGTAAATATCCCCGTAATCCACCACCGTACTGCGCCGCTCTCCCTCCACAATCAGACTGCCGGAAGACGGCTGCACATCCGTGTAATTCTGATAAAAATTCGGATTCTTTGCCGGACTGACATACTTGATCTTTATATGCGCCGACTGATCCGCCATCCGCTCCAGCGTCTTGGAAAAATCCGCATCCCCTGCACCTTCCTCCGCCAGCACATAAATCGTAATGTCCTCGGACAGTCCGGAAAGAAACGCCTTCGTCTCGTCCGTGAGCGCATAGAGCCTGTTTTCCGTCAGATCAAAAGAAGAATACTGCTCCGGCACATAATTCAACCCGAGATTAACCGCTACGACTGCCGCAATGGCCAGCAAAATTCCCGTGACGCTGTACGCCCCCACTTTCAGTCCGCCCCCTGAAATATTGTAGCGGCGTTTCTGAATGGTCTGCGCCGTACAAAACAGCGCAAGACCTATGGCTGTCAGATAATAGACCACCGCCTCCAGTTCAAAATACCCGGAAGAAAGCGTGTCAAACCGGCCGACCATGTCAAAGCAGGATAGAATCTTCCCAAGCACCGTGGTAACCGGAGAAGTGCCCGTGCTTGTAAGCAGATTCGATATGCCCGGCATAATATAGCCGAGAAACAGCGCGCCAAAAGAAAGCACCGCCGCGATCACCACGCTCTCCGTCAGGGACGAAAGAAAAAGTCCAACCGCCAGCGCAAGACAGCCGTAGAGGAAAAAGCCCAAAAGCGAGGCGTAGGAAACGCCCAGACGGAAGTCCCCGCCCTGCATAAGAAAAAGCGGCAAAATCCCCATAAAAGCCGTCGGCAGAAAGAGCACCGTCGCAAGCGCCAGATATTTACCGAGTACAATCTTTCCCACTGAGACAGGCGCCGTCAAAATCAACTGGTCCGTCTTATTTTTCCGCTCCTCGGAGAGCGTCCTCATCGTAAGAATGGGTATCGTCACTATAAACGTAAACACAATGCTCTGCAGCACATAAGCTATGGTCGGATATCCCATAAGCATATTGTAAACAATAAAATACAGCCCCATCACAAAGAGATTCACCGCCACGAAAAGCCAGCCTGTGAAGGAACAAAAATAAGATCTCAATTCTCTCTTATATATCGCTCTCATCTGTCTCCTCCTCTCCCGTCACGCTTTCCGTTTTGTCCGCGGTTGTCCGGATGTCATCCGCCTCCTCCGCGGCTTCCTCTGTTTCCCCTTCTTCCTCCGGTGCCTCTCCTGTTTCCGTCAGCTCAAGGAAAATATCTTCCAACGATTTTTCCGACCGGTTCATGGACAGGATCGGCATACCCGCTCCCGCCAGCGCGACAGACAATGCCTTTCGGATATCAGCGTCGTCCTTCACCTCTATGCGGATTAAAATACTGCCTTCCTCGCTGCCATTCTCAAACGTATACTGTTCTATTTCCTCCATCTGTTCCAGTACCGGCTCTACCTGCCTGCGTTCACCGATCACCGTCACTACAAGCTCTGCCGTACCCTGCATCATTTTCTGCAGTTCTTCGGGCGAACCGCTGGCCGCAAGCTTTCCTTCCGAAATAATCAGAATGTGATCGCACACCGCACTGATTTCGGAAAGTATATGGGAGCTTAAAATCACCGTATGTTCCCCCGCAAGCCCCTTTATCAGGTCCCGCATCTCTATGATCTGCTTCGGGTCGAGCCCCACCATCGGCTCATCCAGAATCAGCACCTTCGGATTTCCCACAAGGGCCTGTGCAAGTCCCACCCGCTGCTTATACCCTTTGGAAAGATTTTTGATCAGCCGCCGGCTCATCTCTGAAAGGGAAAGTCTCTCTTCCAGCGCGGTTACCCGCTCTCTCCGTTCTGCCTTCGGCACTTTCTTCAATTCCGCCGCAAAGAGCAGAAACTCCCGCACTGTCATATCCGGATAAAGAGGCGGTATTTCCGGCAGGTAACCTATACAGGCTTTTGCCGCAAGCGGCTCCTTTAAGATATCATGTCCGTCAATGATAACCGTTCCGCCGTCAGCCGCAATATACCCTGTCATCACGTTCATCGTCGTTGTCTTTCCCGCACCGTTCGGCCCAAGAAAACCATAGATTTTCCCCTTTTCCACTGTAAACGACATACCATCTACCGCTGTATGGCCGCCATACCGTTTGACTAAATTTTCCACTTGTATCAAAGCATACGCCTCCCTTTTATTGCATAACCAGCTAATTGCACTTCTCACACTAACCTCCATGATTCCGCTCTGCGGAATCTCAAATCCGTGCGGAGAATGCCCGTATTTTGGGCATTCTCCTGAGTGAAAGTGATTTGCAAAGCAAATCTGGAACTTCTTAGCGAAGCAGCCTCTGCTACTGAGCTTTAGAAGTTCTTTTCACTCTAATATACTGGCAAAATGTGTCTCTATTCGTATCAATTTGTGAATATTCTGTGTCCTCACACATGAGTCTATGCGGAGAAGCCCGTATTTCAGTCCTTCTCACATTACACACATAGGTGATTATAACATACTATATTATTAAAAAATACATGAAATTCGTGTGCCGTTCCCAAGCGGCGCACCTATAGAAAGGATGTATATGAAGGACTATCTCTACAGAGAACCCTGCGATGATTTCCCTGTCGCAATGGCCTATGTCCCATGGCAGCACTTTAACGGGATCTGCGAAAATCTGGAAAAAGGATTTTGCGACGGCACCATCTTCCCTGAACTTGACAAACCATTTACGGGAAGGAGATGTTGTAACGGATGAATACACAGTTTATGAGCGAACAGGATAAATTGCTCCACGATATCGGCGTCTTAGGCTTCGTTGTCATCGAATTGTCCCTCTATCTGGACACCCATCCCACTGACCAGAATGCTTTAAAATATTTCAACCATTATAATCGTCTGGCAAATCAGGCAAGGCAGGAATATTCCGCCAAATATACACCTCTCACTATTTCCTGTGCGGATGTATCGGCGTGTGACGACTGGAAATGGGCATTGGCACCTATGCCATGGGAAGGAGGCTGTAATTAATGTGGAATTATGAGAGAAGATTAGAATTTCCCGTAAACATCAAGGAAGCCAACGCGGATATCGCGCAGGCCATCATCAGCCAGTACGGCGGCCCTGACGGAGAAATGGGCGCCTCCATGCGTTATCTGTCCCAGCGGTACGCGTGCCCTTATCGGGAGGTGGCGGGAGTGCTTACGGACATCGGTGTATCGGTAACACTATGGTATATCAATCAGTTCCATACTTACAATCTCTGTTATATAGCTCTCATTTCTTCCTGAGGATCTGATCGTCATTCTGACTGCAAAGGGCAGACATCTTAAATATATATCCACCATATTCTTCGTGATTACCATTTTCTCAAGAATTTCTCTATATAATTCCTGATTATCCACATCAAAAGACATGATCTCATCAAGGGCTGCCATATAGCTCTCTGCTTCTGCCGTCTGTCTTTCGCGGACCCTGTCATTCTTCCCAGCCAGCTCTAACGTATGCTCCAGTTCCTGTATCTGCTGGTCATACCACTTCGTCTGGTCCGCCAGATCCTGTCTGCTTATCACTCCCTCCAGTGCAAGATCAACAGTCTTACACTTTTTCTCACACAATGCCTCAATACGATTGCGGATCTGATCTGTTTCCCTGGCAGCCGTCGTATGTAATGCTTTGATATCATTTACAATTTCATCCCGGAGCGAGTTATAATTGATCCTGATATGTGAAATCAGGAACTTCATACAGGTAAGCAGCGCCCTTTCATTCATAGAAGAATTTTCACACCCGACCTTTTCCCCCATCCGTTCCTTCGGCCGTCCAAAATTTGCTGCCGCATAGCAGCGCCATGCTTTATATTTCACACCGTTTTTCAATGACTTCGTTTTGCTCACATAATGAGAGCCACATATACCGCAGTATAGTTTCCCACTGCACCAGTAGCGGTTACTGTGCTTCATCAGCCGTTCGGAGGAAGGTAATTTCTTCTGCAGCTCGTCCTGTGTCCGGTTCCAAAGCTCCCGTGATATAATAGGCTGGTGGTGATCATATAAGTAGACCTTCTCCTCCTCTCCCCGATTATACTTTTTATCGTGGGTCAGATAATTCGGCGTGATAGTCTTTTTCTGGCACAAGTCACCCACATATTTTTCATTTCGAAGGACCCGCAGGATCACCGTATTTGACCACTGTTTCACGCGCATGGGCCGTAACCCCTCCTCCGCAAGCTCTCTGGCAATCACATGCGTGCCCTTCCCCTCCACCGTATATTTATGGAAGATAGCACGTACCACCGGAGCCTCCTCTTCATTAATTGTCATTTTTCCGTCTTTGACATAATAGCCAAGAAGGTCCCGCCCAAACACTATCCCTTGCTCCATCCGGCGTTTCTGTCCCCATTTGACACGTTCAGACGTCTTCCTGCTCTCTTCCTGTGCGATGCTGGCCATGATAGTGAGTCGCAGTTCCCCGTCACAATCTCTTGTGTCTATATTGTCGATTGTAAATACAACACCAACGCCGCAATCCTTTAGCTTGCGTGTATAAGATAGCGTATCTACAGTGTTCCTTGCAAAACGGCATACCTCCTTTGTCAAAATCAAATCAATGCGGCCATGCATTGCCTCATTAATCATGGCATTAAATCCGGCCCGCTTTTTTGTCTGGGTACCACTTATACCCTCGTCATAATAAATGTTATCCAGAATCCAGTCATCATGTGCGTTAATATAACTCAAAAAATACTTACGCTGACTGGCCAGCGAATTTGTCTGATCGTCCTTATCTGTCGATACCCTGCAGTATGCGGCTACTCTTAACTTCTCCATTGTCAATCTCCTTTTCAGGAAATGACACATCACCACATTAATCATAACAGACATGTGTGGCGATGTGCAATAATCAGGCAATATCCAGCAACCGATTCAACTGAGCCCTCGTAAGAAAATCCCTCCGGAATAGTTCTTTGAATATCCCCTGCTTCAATTGGTCCCGGAATGCCTGTTCATCTGCTTCTTTCAAACTGATATACTCCTTTTCATGCTGCATATCTTCCATACCGTCCACCTCACCAACTTAATATAATAGTAATATATGCCCTTATCCGGCTGTCCTAGTAACCGAATCCTTTTCTACAAACAAAAAACACCCACTCTGAATGGATGCTCCCTAAAACTGCTATGCGATGTCGCATAAAATATATGTATTATTTTTCGCGATCCTGCTTATCCTTTTGACAATTTCTCCGCTGTTCAAGTACTTCTTTGATCGCAGACTGCGCTTTCTTTTCATTGAGCTGCTGTAAAACTGATTTGCGTTCCGCTTCTGATCCTGCTTCTTTGGCCTGATCTAAAATCCTGCTTCTGTCATATTGTACTGTCTCGTTTCCTGAAATCGTATCAATTTTAACTTTCTTCAACAATGTATATGATGGCTGATTCCGGGAATAATCAAGCTGATTCATTGGGAAAAAGGAACGGCAGCACATAACGGGGATTTGCCCTTTCTCCGCTTTTGACCTTTCATTCAGAAAAATGTAAATAATATCTGTTTTGTGAGCATTTTCCAATAGATAATCTGCTTCTATCCGGGAAAATACATTCCCATTCTTTAAATACTTAAAAACAATCTGATTACTATCAAGTATATCTCCCATTTGTCCTACTAACTTTAATCTATTTTCAATTTCACCATAATATTTGCTTTTTTGTATATCAGAGGATCCAATCCTTCCATGCAAAATATCTTTATACACCTTATCTCTTGCTCCCGTTTGTATAAATCTAATATCAGGAAGCTTATGCAGACCCACAATATGATGAAAATCCCCTGACATAAAATTTAGCATAAATTTTCTCTGCGTATTTTTACGCGCAATTTCAAAATAATATGTATTTGATCGAAGTTTATCAAACTCTAGCGCTGCCCTCTCCAGTAAATCCATAAATATTCCCTCCCAGATGCAAAAAGGGTTCTGCATAAGCAGAACCCCTTTTGTTGCATTTTCGTTCGGCATTTCTGCCTACTCCGGTTTGAGGTACCGTTGCACAACCCCTCCAGAAAGCTCAACAAGACGGAGCATACCGGTACGCCATCTTGTTTCATCGCTTGGGCGGACACTCTGGTTGCCCGTCGTTATTATTATAGTACACAATTCTCTGTTTTATGTCAATAATCTTCTGGGAGCGCTGGGCACAAAACGCCCATTACTACACACTATGAAGAAAGAACGCGGCGGCTGTCCACCGCTCCCAAAAGACTATCTGTTTAAAAGAAGAATGCCGGTGGCTGTTGGTCAGCTCCACAGGTTACCCTCACACACCCATTACGCAGCGTGCTACTCTACCTCTCCCATTTCTATGGGCAAGCCCCACCTTCGGGGGTGTATCATTATCACTGACAGACAGATCTTCGCTCCTTCTCTTACCACGAGAAGTTACACAGAACAGACCTGATCGCTCTCCCCGTTTCCATTGTTCAAACGAACCGGGGATCTTTGCGAATCCACTGTGAAGCTCCCTGTCTGCCAGACATTACCGGACTTTATGACGCAAAAGCTGTATTCTTACGCATATGCGGCGTATTTGTCATAGAGCATTTATATAGAAAAGCCCTAATTGGCTGATTCTATCCTTCTTTCATCAAAGCACATAACCCTATGTCCACAGTTCGCGCAGTATCTTACTTGTGGCGACAGCTTATTTCGACATTTAGGGCAAAAACAGGTTCCACCCTCTTCGATCATATATACAGGTATCTCCCGTTTCTTCAAATTTTCATTCTCTGTTCTGAGATACTCTGTCTCCGCTTGTATCATAAGCTCAACATCCGGCTCCACTTCCTTGCTGTCACGGACAGCCTCTTTTACCTGATGCAGCTTATTTTCACAAAAGAAAATGATTGAATCTAACAGATTCCAGTTAGACACATAGTTCACTCAGTATTCCTCCTGCTCTATTCCCTCTCCAATATACTTAATGTCACTTTATGCGACGTCGCATAAGTTACCGTTCTTCCTGGTTGTGTTCACGCTGCCTAGCATCCCAGTCTGTATCTTTCGATTTTACTTTCTGCTGATTTTCTCTCAGACCGTCAAGAACGCTCCTCTTCTTTTACCCCTGAAATGGATTCCACCTACACAACATTCATAGAATAAATGTTGTTACGGGTACATTCAACGCTACGCAAATTCTCACATATTCATCAATGTCACACTTTCTTTTTCCAGAAAGTATGAGCGAAAACTGTCTTTCCGTTATTTCAGCCTTTTCCGCAACTACTTTTTGCTTAATCCCATTTTTTTCAATCATTTTCTTAACTGCATTTCTATCAAACATTTATATATCTCCCTTCCGCAGTTCAATATTTTTGATTTTTTATTACTATAAATCATTATTCTTGACTTGTCAACAATAAAAATCAATATTTTGGTACTTATTATTTACAAAACAAAAATGAAATGTTAAAATAATGTGCACGTAAGGAGACACATATGAATCAGATTTTAATAGAAAAATTGCGAGCTGCTAGAATTGCTAAAAATTTGAGACAATCAGATGTTGCTTCATTATTGAATGTAAAAAAAAACACAATAAGTAATTGGGAAAATGGAAAATCAAATCCAGATATTGATTCTCTTGTTGAGTTATGTAGAATTTATAATATTAGCTGTGCCGCTGTTCTTGAAGAGGCATACGCTGATCAAATAGTACATAGTTTGTCTGTATCTGGCTTGGAAAAGGAAATAATAATTGCATACAGAAAAGTTGATGAAATTGGAAAAGCAATTGTTCTTCGCTCTTTAGGTATTGACAATACTTCTCAAAAAGAAGGACGTATAAAAATGGCTTAAAATACTATAAACAAGATAAGCTGCTCCATATTAATTTCTAATATGTAACTATTATAATATTAATGTTATCAATCTATTTTGGATCTATATAATTTTTTACAAAAAGAGGAGAAAATACATGAGATGCCCTAAATGTGGAAATGAAAACTGTCAGATTACCACCGAAACGACATCATCTGGAAAAGATTTTTCAGCCGGAAAAGGTTGTTGTGGTGCTCTTTTACTTGGCCCGATTGGTATACTTTGTGGAGCGTGCGGAAAAGGTAAAACAATTCAATCTACCAATTATTGGGTCTGTACCGCTTGCGGTAATAAGTTTAAGGCATGAATAGAGATATAGTTTGGATGCGTTCCATGGAATTGTGCGCAAAATATTGTAGTTGCCATCAAAAACCCGAACGCAGTTTTTTTATTTATGGTTACCAATTTCCATTATGCGCCAGATGTACCGGCATAGCCATAGGACATATTATCGCTCTGCTCATTGTTCCTTTTCATAAATTTAAGTATTCTATATCAATATTGCTATTTCCTTTAGCTATAGATGGTACTATACAATACTTCACACCATACGAATCAAACAATTACAAACGAGTGATAACGGGCACCTTATATGGCTTTGCTTTTACTTCTATTAGTTGTCGCATTATAAAAACAATATTACATAAATGAAATATTATTTTACAAGCGCCTCCATTCATTTTCTCCTAAAAACACATAAAGCTCAAGGTAGTTAATTCCCCTTACCGTTTATCCCATACAAAAAGGCACTCAACAAGTGAATGCCTTTTTATATATGCTATTACAATTAAATCATTTTTCCTTAGTTTCCTTCCACTGTAGATTCATATTCATATTGCTCAATATTTTTTGTCACGCAATTATTAAAAAGCGAGTCAGTTTCTTCATAACCATGGTAATAGTAGTTCCCTTTCATAAAAGCTTCTCCATTAACCATTCCAAAAAAGGCTGAACCTGTAGGCATTGTATAATTTGTCAAATCAACACTACATGTACCATCAGCCAAAACTATAATATCCTTAAAGCGACAATATGTATAGAAGTCAAACTTATTTTCCGAATTTTCAACGCTTACCTTGTATATATTATATAATATATTATTCTCATACACTGTCTGATTTTCCTTAGGCCGAAGAAAATAACTCCCCACATATTTTATCGTTTTTAATGAATCTTTCTCTTCCCAGGCCTTTGCAACTTGAGCATGTAAAGCATCTTCAAGTTGTTTCGTCATTTTATCAAGTGTATCCTGTGGAATCTCTCCTACCCCCATTACATATCTGTCCAATTCTGGAACCACATATTCCTTTTCTTTTTCTATGGCATTATAACCAGCCATATGTAATTCTTGTTCATCAAATTCCACAGAAAGAATAACAGATTCACCTACCTTTAAGTTAGTTTCTTTATCTAATGTATATCTCTTTACTCCAGAATAAGAATCAGTATTCGAATCAATAATCTGAGCTCTAACATATGGTGATATACCCGAAAATCCTATGTCTACATTTTCAAATAAATCCACTTCCTGAATCTCTTGCAAACCTGTAACTATATATGTTTTTTCTCCCTTGGATAATAATTCGAAATCGTACTCCTCTAGCATCGCCTCATTTATACTTGCTTTAACCACCACTTGATCCCCATTTGACAATCCTGATATTGGCTGCATTTCATATTGAACTGCCATTTCAATATTTAGTGCGCTTCCCAATGTATCAAAACCATCAATACTCTCAATTCCTGCCGCTTCGAGTGCCTCGCTCTCCCAGTAATATTCATTTTCCAATTTGGCGGTTCCGTAACCGTCATATCCTTCAAATGAAACTTGTAGATTTTCTGTTACATCAATTTTCTTCTTACCACATCCAGTCAATAATACAACCAAAGCCAGCATAACAAAAGCGATGATTTTTCTTTCCTTCATAATCTTTTCTCCTTTGTGTTATATATTTATGCGACATCGCATAAAATCTGTTTACCTTGTTTATCTATCCCATACAAACAGTGGCGGACAGTTCTCTTTAGTATTTTTCAAAGCCGATTTATTACAGGATCTGCAGTAATAAAAGCTGCCATATGGTCCCTTGGGCTGAAATAAAAATTTTTTACCACACCGCTTGCAATAAATCGGATAATTATAGGGATCGCTCAGGTTTTTACTCTTTACCTTTTTTTCCAACTCCTCCTTTATATCCATATTGCTATTATGTAATTCCAAACGTACCAGCGGCACTTCATGTTGAGACGCAATATAGTCTTTAAACTTATCAAAAAAGATAACGGAAGTGTCCGTTTTATGACGGGCTCCGTCTGCCTCAATAATTAGTACAGGAAGAAAATCGGTTTGACCGTAAACGGTAAAATCAAAATGAGATAACTCAAAGTGCTTTCCCTGTTGATCAGCGCTGTCTACCAAATCACAATACTTTATATAAGTCTGCTTAAATACTTCATATTTTCTAAATTCTTTAAACACCTCTGAAATCGGCATATGAGGAAAAATCTGAAACTTCTCAGTATTGATAATTTTTTGTAAATGCAAGAACACCTCCTGCTCCGCTTCGCTGTCCCATAATGAAATATCTATATAACCAAAACTTTTCTTTTGCTCATCCTTTGTCATAACCCTTTCCCTCTGCTTTCAGAAATTTTTGTGACATCACGTAAACTGCTTCCTTACGATTTTCTAAATTATACCAAATGTGACTACATCGCGCAATCTGTGTTTTATACAGCCCGCCTATGCGGGCTAAAACACGTCCGTGAAAATCACCATTTTCACGGAGTAGCAAGCCACGCAAATGGGTACCCATTTACACCATAATCTAAAATTCCCGTACCGGTCATTTCAGATTATTTGCTTGTTGGGGCAAATCCCCAAACCCCTTTGTTACGCCCTGCACGGCTTTCTGTATTTTATACAAATCTGGATTAAAAGAATAAAAAGAAAAAAATAAATGCAGACAAATCTTCCAAAAATAGAAAATGCCTGCATTTATTGTAACAGCCGTTATTATATTTCCTGTTCCTTTCCCCGCTCATGTTTTTTCCGGTTTTCTTCATTTCCGGCAATGTCTTCGCCGACGGCTTTTTCAATATTCTTCGCTGCCACCTCCAGCTCCTTAATCTCCCGCTTCAACGAACTACTCTTTTTCGTCAGCTCCGCCTTTTCATCACTTAGCTCTCTGTATCTTTCAAACAAGTCAGCAAGATTTATCTCTTTTGGCTTCATCTGCTTTTTATTAAAATATATTTCAGATGCATGAAACAAGACAAGCTGCTCCTCATGCTCTCTCGCATATGCGGCCGGATCTTTGGCCCGCTTTGATTCATAATATACATGCGCGTTCCTTTTATAATTCTGCGTAAACTTTATTTTTTCAGAAAGCTCCATCAGCTCACTTTCAATATTTCGGAGGTCTTTTCTGTAAAGTGAAAGTTCCGCATTTTTAGCATCGGCATAAATCTGAAAATCCTCAGAGGTGGTAATCTTATGTGAAATCAGGAAGTTCATGGTTTTTACCAGCGTATTGATATTGCTTCTGACCAAAGCATGTTCATACGCTTTAGACTGCTGCGCTTTGATATTTTTTGAAATATCCACCAGAAGATTAATCCGTGTTGAAGAGATTTTCTTTTTCTTCAATATCGTGCGTTCTTTAATCTCTGGCACTATTCGTCTCTTCTCCGGAATTTCCGCTTCTTCTGTCAACACTTCCGGCTCTTTTTCCTTATTGGCAATTCTTTTCCGAATTGCCTCCTCAGTGTAATTTTCCCCTATTGTCCTGGCTCTTGTGAAACGTTCCTGCCCCGGTGCCCGAAACGAAATGTGCTTGCCCTTCTTAATCTCATACCCTTCCATTTCAAGCGCATATAGCAAATCATCAAATGTTTCCGAATTTCTAATCGCATCATCAATAACATATCTCAGCTTTTTCTGCCAGCTTACTTTTTCTTCTTTATGAACATTCCTGTTTTTAGTCTTTCTCTTTGCATCATATTTAGGCAGTACTGACAGGTTATTGGCTTTGCAGATCTCGTCGTTAATATCGCGGATTCTGTATTTATCTTTTTTGTCAGAATGATATTTCCTATGGTTCACATAGTCAACAGCATTAAATATGATATGGTTATGGATATGATCCTTATCAACATGCGTTGAGACAACAAACTCATATTTTCCGCCGGTGACACTCCTGGCAAATTCTATTCCAAGCTCCAGCGCTTTTTCCGGAGTAATGTCATCATCCGGCGAAAAAGCCTGCATCAGATGATAAGCAATCCGATCTCCCCTCCCGGTTCCCTGTCTTGCCGTAAGTTCCATTTCCCGGTCTGCAGTCTCCACGGAACAGCCATGCGAATAAACAAGCGTGCCATCCTTTGTTTTTTCAGGATTAATAATATAGTCAATCGCTTTCTTGAGCGTCTTTTCAATAACCTTTATTTTTGATGTAGCCATATTTTCTTCTCCACTTACAAGCTGCTACGGAATCTGATAAAACTTTGCCCGCAAAAGTTTCCAGATCATACTTACGTCTTCCTGTACGTCCTTGATCTGGTTCTTATAAATCAGTCCCTCACTGTTTATCTTGTGTGCGATCTGGTTGATGTTATTCCCGATCCTGTTGACCTCATATGCAAGCGCTTTGATATCTGAATAGTCCACATTAATCAAAAAACCATTCGTTGCCGCATCAACAAGAAACTCCCTCAGTGTAGCGGATCCGGACGCCTTCATCCGCTCTTGAATCAACTGATACTCATAGTCAGTCACCCATATTTTTAACTGTCTGTTTCTAACTCTAAACGGTTCTTTCTCCATACCTTCTCCTTCAATTTTATGTAATCCCGCATAAAAAACAGGCACGGAAAACCTTATCGCTCTCTGGTCTTCCATGCCTGATTTGTTTATGTCCGCTCCGGTGTCTCTTGCCTTCTGGATCCCATTTCCTGAACATTTGTATGTTGTTTCTCTGTTACAGATTTATAATTATTTAACTTTTCATGTACAGAATCTTTTGCTGCCGGAAGATACTGCCGGAACTTGCTGCAATCTGATTTTTCTGTTATATACCATAATTTCTTATCTGAATTATACCTTGCTCCATCCTGTTTAAGCTGCCCAATCATACCCTGAAACTCCTTAGGACCGGCTGGTGGCAGCTTTAGATAAATTGCCTCATCATGACCAGTGATATAATCCTGAATATTGGTTATTGCTTCCTTTCCAGCACTTTGCTTCACATACCATTCCTTACGGTCCGGATCAAACGCGGCGCCCATGCGCTTAATTCCATCCTTCACCGTCATAAAAGTGTTTCTCGTCATGTAGGGGAACTTTAAGCTCACCCGCTGCTCCTGTTCACTGATTTTCTGTAGATTCGTCATGATCACCCTATTCATTTCCGGCATGAACATCTTAACAAGTGCTTCTCCCTGTCTTCTGGTGTCAATATGCGATATCGCATATGTATCCCGATCCAACAGTGCAGAATACTTTTCTTCCTCAACATTCTTTCCGTCATAAAGTATTTTAATGGAAAAATCTGCTGTGTAATTCTCTAAATCTATCCCAGCTAATTCCCATGAATACATATATCCCTCATTGTTTAACATTTCTATCAAGCCACTCGCATAATCTGCTGCTTCCTTCTGATCCATGTCTGGAGACGTCTCCACTCTTACTGTATCTTCCAGATTTCCGCATTCATGGAAAATATTGTCGCTTCCCCCAAACTCACACATACGAGTATCCGCAAAAGAAGTATGGTAAAATACTGAATCCCGAATTGAACACTGTTGCATATATGCCGAATCAAAAGAGCTGTCCCGAAATAAGCTGTTTGTAACTCTGGCTGCATTGATATCCGCATTATCGAATTTACAATGCTCAAATTCTGACTGTATCATTTTACATTCAGAAAGTACCGCATTTTGAAAACTTACTTTCTTTCCCTTTGTCATACGGAACTCACAACCGCGGAGGTCTGATCGATCAAATGATATCGCTGACAGATCTCCTTTAAACACATAATTGGATATCATACAGTTCGACAGATCCAGTATTCTTTCTCCGCGTCCAGACTGATTTTCCATAAGGTGATTATGCAGCAGCTGCTCCAGCTCGTCTTTGCCAAGCACTCTCTTTTTCGCTATGGGCTCCATGGTTACCTCATCCTTTTCTAAATGCTTGCTGTGCTGCTCCTCATCCTGATACGACACCATTTCCGAAACAGCATCATTCCGCTCCCATAATGCAAGTTCTCTGACACGGCCATTGAATATTTCACAGTTCTGTACATCGAGAATATCCTGCGTCTGTTCTGTAATCTTCCCATACATTTTCATATCCAGATCAGCCAGTTCCTGTAGCATCTGTATCTTTTAACGCTGCAGGTTTAAAATCTCTGCGTCTTTCTGAAATATACCAAACTGCAGCTCGCTGCGCTGCGACGCATTGATATAATCATTTGCGTGCTGTACAATTTTATCCTGATATACTCTTGCCAGATCTTTGCCATCGCCAGACAGATTCGTAATGTTATCACTAAATTCAGTCATACCTTGTAAAATTTCTTCCGGAAACGCCTCAGTCTGTTGAAAAATATCATAATACTCACCACTTAACTCCAAAAAAAGTTTCCGGTCCTTCCTTGACAACTCGTCTCTGTTAAGACGTGCCATATAACGGTTCATCTCATTCAAATAATCTGATAAATATTTTGTAGTTTCTGACATATGTAATTACCTCTTCTTTCCGGGCTTGAACTGTACGGAAAACTTAAACTGCCAGCCCTTCTTCTGTTCCCCGCTTGTCGTCTTGTAACTGTACTCCTCTATCCCGTCCGGGATAAAGTAGGCAGAATAGGTTCCGTCACCTTCTCTTTTCTTAAGGCCGGTTACATATACCTTCCGGCCATTCAAAAGAGCAGTAACCTGTTCATCTGTCAGAGTCTTTCCTCTGACCCTGCCAAGAGACATACCGCATTTTCCGACACAGTATGCTCCGTATTGCCCTGACCTGACCTCTGCCCCGCACTTCGGGCATGTACCAAGATGTTCCCTGCTCTCCCTCTGCTTCGCAGCCTCATATCCGATCTTTTTCTCATCCGGAATTTGTACAGCAGTAAATCGGTCTATGTTATTACTGATATCCTCAATCAAACCGGCGAGAAACTCCTCCTTACTGAGATCCCCAGTATTAATTTTCTTCAAATTCTCTTCAAACTGTTGCGAAATCTCCGGTGCTTTAAGTTCCTCCGGTACAATCCTGATGTACTCTTCTCCCAACTCCGTAACACTGTATTGGCCCTTCTCGCGGATAACAAACTGTCTCTTGGGATTTTGCAGCTTTTGAATGATATCCGCCCTCGTTGCGCTTGTACCGATGCCGTATTTCTCCATCACTTTAACAATCGTCTCATCATTAAATTTATTAGGGGTTCTGTTTTTTTATCCTGCAAAGCTGCGCTGTCAACAGCAAGACTGTCTCCTTCCGAAAGCTCCGGCAGAATCTGCAGCCCGCTCTTTTTCTCTTCATCTGTATTAATAAAGAGCTGTCTGTACCCGAGACGACGAATCGTTGTTCCGGTAGACTTAAACCGGTTTCCCCCAATTTCTACTATGATTTTAGTCGCGTCATACTCATATGCCGGATAAAAAATGGCTATCACGGAAAGGACAACCGCATCAAACACTCTTTTTTCATCCTCCGACAAAGACACGTAAGCAGCTTCCATATCAGCATTAATCGTAGGAATCAGCGCATGATGATCTGTCACTTTCAGATCATTAAAATAGCTTTTATCCGCCTGTAGCATTGAAAAATCTATTTTGTTTATTGCCATAGCAAATGATCCGAAACAACAGCTTTTCAGATGCCCGGAAATCTCATCATAGACATCCATGGATAGATACCGGCTGTCTGTACGCGGATAGGACAGTATCTTATACTTTTCATATAAAGTCTGCGCAATCTCCAGCGTCTTATTTGGAGGAAAGCTGTATCTGCGCCCCATATCCTGCTGCAGCTTGGCAAGATTATATAAAAGCGGCGCCTTCTCTTTTTTCTCCTGCATTTCATACGCCACTACCGTCCCGGTACCGCCACTTTTTCCTAACGCCTCTGTAGCATCATCTTTCCGGAAAAATTTCATTCCCTTCTCGTCCTCTCCAATCAAAAGACCTTTAAATCCTTTTGCGTAGGTAACTTCCACATTCCAGTAGGGTTCTGACCTAAATTCCCGGATAGCTTTATCCCGCAGGTACACAAGCTGTAGCAACGTTGTCTGGCAGCGGCCGTAAGATAGTGTCTGTCCGTATGCTCTTGTAAGCGTCAGGAGCGGGCTGTAATTAAAACCTAAGATATAATCTCCCTCCGTCCGGGCTTCCGCCTCCCGTAATATCCCCTGAAACTCCGGCAGATCATTCTCTTTCAGGTGATCCATCGCCGTCTGGATCCCTGCTTTGGTCAGGGAACTTGCCCAGAGAACTTTCTTTGGCAGGCGGCATCCTGCCATGCGGTAGATCCATTCCTGTATCAGATACCCTTCCCTGCCTGCGTCTGTTGGATAGTTGGAATAGGTGACTTAGAAAATATCCATTATTCAAGGGTTTCCAGTGCCCCTATGAACTTGTAATGGATAGTAAGTCGTTGAATTTTCTGCCCGTCTATCTCTACGGGTTCAGAAACAAGAATTTTTTCTATAAGTTGGTTGATTATCTTGAAATTGAGTTCCGTTATTCCTGCATAACCGCTTATCTGCTCCGCAAAATGCTCAATGGAAGATAACTGTTCCTTGTCCGCTATGGCACTTTTTTCAAGTTCCTTTATCCTGGCTGTCAGTTCTTCCTGCTCGCTGTCAAATCGTGCCGACAACATTTGGAAACGCTTTTCCGTTATCAGTTCCCTTGTCAAGTCCTCGTACAGCTTGGCATACAGGTTTTCTATTTCCGACACACGCTGTTTACATTGCCTTAGTTCCTTTTTCTGCTGTTCCTTATCCGCTGACAGTTGGAGATTAAGACGCTCCGCAATTTCCGTTACCATTGCTTTCCTGTCCGCCAGTGCCTGTCCTGCGTGTTTCTGAATGTCCGCAAGCACAACTTCGTGAACCGTCCTCGCCTCAATGGTGTGTGACGAACAGCCCTCTTTCCCGAACTTACGGTATTTGGTACAGCAGTAAAAAGTCTTGTCTAATACGTTGCTCCGCTTTCTTTTCTGCTCGACTTTGACAAGCATGGCGCTCCCACAATCGGCGCACTTGATAATCCCTCGGAAAATGTTGTCATATCCGCTTGAACTTTCCCCGATAACGGGCGGTCTGCTCTCCAAAATCTTCTGTACGGTGTTCCAACGGCTCTGCTCGATAATCGGTTCATGTGTGCCATAGATAACTTCACGCTCCGCATACGGGATATACTGTCTTTTCTTGGAACGCATGGTCTTGGTCGGTCTTTCCGCTACGGTAAGGTTTCCTGCATAAACGGGGTCATGCAATATCTTGCTGACATAAGCGGTGTCCCAGTCATACATCTTTTCCTCATCAGTGTACCGCTCAAACATTTCCCTTTTGTAGAAACTCGGCTTTATGACCTTTGCCTTGCGCAAGCGGTTACAGATAGTGTGAAGCCTCACGCCCTCCTCGGCGATTGAGAAAATCAGTTCCACAACGGGGGCGGTCACTTCATCAATGACAAGGTGGTTATGGTCTTTCTCGTCTTTCTG